>Ga0209936_1001183_pt1 | contig 14296 bp, 9 predicted proteins | sample SalPonR1_A_D1_MG_FD_185694 | JGI IMG/M metagenome (GOLD analysis project Ga0209936, IMG submission 185694) | Salt pond soil microbial communities from South San Francisco under conditions of wetland restoration - Salt Pond MetaG R1_A_D1_MG... ... | reverse complement strand
TCTTCCCCAAAAAACCGTATTTCTCACTGCCATTGAGGTCTTGGTGGGGCTTGATCCAGAATCCCTGGCATATAAAAATCATATCGGATATTTACCAGTCGGGTAGGACTGGTAGCAAAAGGTCTACCATAATCGCTACTTCCAATTAATCTGAATCTAAGCGTCCCAGCGGGACGCCATATGGGTAGAAATGCACCAATATAATATTATGCGTGCCGTAAAGGTACGCTATATGCGGCGAATGGTGATCCGTTCAATCTGCGTTCTATAGCCTCACTTGCGTATGAAACACTAACCTGGTGACGCTTGAGCGCTATGGCATAACGAAAGAACGGGGCGTTCAAGCGGACCCTTTCTGTACCATGATCAAAAAAGGCCGGGAGGTGAAGCCTGCGGAGCAGCCTTTCCGTGAGGGGTACGGAGGGTGCCGGACCCGGAGGGCCGGCAGTCCGCTGTAGCGACGCGATGCGTCGCTCAAGGACGGAGCGATAAGCGGACCCCGGAGGGGCCCGACCGCGAGACCGAGCAGTTACGCTCCGTAGCTGCGCGGACGAGGGGGCACGGCCAAAAAAATATAAAAAACAAAAGCGGGGAGCGAAAATCGCTTTTCGGGAAAAGGAGAGGTTTCGTACCTTTGGGGCTATGGCAGATCAATATGTGGTATCGGCGCGGAAGTACAGGCCGCAGCGCTTCTCGGAAGTGGTGGGACAGGGGCATATTACGGAAACGCTGAAAAATGCGTTGAAAAGTGATCATCTGGCACACGCTTTCCTGTTTTGCGGGCCGCGTGGCGTCGGGAAAACGACCTGTGCGCGTATCCTGGCCAAGGTGCTGAACTGCGAGCAACCTACGGCGGATATGGAGCCGTGCAATACCTGTGATATGTGTCTGCGGATGTCCAAGCAGGCTTCCTTCAACATTATTGAGCAGGATGGGGCGTCGAATAATAAAGTGGATGATATTCGGGATCTGATCGGACATGTGAATTCGCCGCCGCCACATGGAAACTACAAAGTATTTATCATCGATGAGGTGCATATGCTAACGTCGCAGGCCTTCAATGCGTTTTTGAAGACGCTGGAAGAGCCGCCACCTCATGCCGTTTTTATCCTGGCCACAACGGAAAAGCATAAAATTTTGCCCACCATTCTGTCGCGTTGCCAAATCTATGACTTCAAGCGGGTGGAGGTGGACGAAATTGCTTCTCATCTTCGGTTTATTAGTGAGCAGGAGGGAATACAGGCGGAGCAAGAGGCTTTACATTTAATTGCGCAAAAGGCAGATGGCGCACTCAGAGATAGCTTGTCCCTTTTCGATCGGATATCGAGCGCATCGGATGGCCCATTGACCTATCAGGCGGTGATCGACAACTTGAATATTCTGGATTATGAATATTATTTCGAAACGACGGATGCTTTGCTCGAAAAAAATCTGCCGGCGGTGCTTCAGGGCTTTCAAGACGTGCTTCGAAAGGGATTTGAGCCGCAGCAGGTATTAAATGGTCTATCCGAGCATTTTAGAGATCTGTTGCTATGCCAACAGCCGGCCTCAGTGTCCTTGCTGGAGGTAGGTTCTAAAACGAAGGAGCGCTATTTGGACCAGGCTCGCTTAGTGGATATGCCGTTTTTGCTAAGTGCCCTGGAAATTTGTAATCAGTGCGATATGCACTATGTACGGGCGCTGAACAAAAGATTGCATGTAGAATTGGCGCTGGCGAAACTGGCTCATATTCAGGATGCACGGGAAGTGGATCCCTTTGCGACTGGAAAAAAAAAGCCCGCGATGAAGGTCTGACGAAATCGCCCGCGCCTCAGAACGCCCCTTCAGAAAACGATGAGGGAAGTCCGGATCAGACCGTGAGCGAACCGGCTCCGCCGCCCGAAAAAACACCAAAAACAGAATCTCTACCAAAGACGCCATCAAAACCTGAACCCGCTGTTGACCCGGCCGAAAAAACGCCGCCCGAACCTTCTGATACCCCGATTCCTCCTTCCGACACACCCACTCCTTCTACCCGCCGGAAAAAAGCTCGTCGAACGACGCCCAACTTGAGTTCTCTGGCTGACCTCGAAGCTTCTATAGAATCTCAGCAAACATCGAAGGAAAGTGCCGGCGCTGACTTTACAGAACCCGAAGTGCAAGCCTTTTTTAAAAAACTAGCACAATCGACCAACCCTGGAGCCCTAAAACTCGTTTTAAACCACGTACGAGTTCAAATTCAAAATGGGGAATTATTTCTGTTCGTTGAAAGCCCGGTGGAGAAAACAACCCTTCTGCAAGAAGTGGATTTAATCCAAAGCCTGCGCGATCAATTTGGACGGGGTAATTTGAAGGTCCATATTGATATCGACCCAGAACGTGAAGTAGACACGAAAGCGCCAGAACGGCCCAAGACGAAAAAAGAGGTGTTGGACGATTTTGCGCGACAAAATGAAACATTTCACGAAATGATGGATCGTTGGAAGCTGACCTTCGACAAGTAATGTCCCCACAATTTCGATAAAGCAAATTGGGCATGGTAGATCAAAAAGAAAATGGGATAGCAGAGCGGACGTTTACGCTGCCGCTGGAAGGAACGGAACGTTCCTATTCGTCTAAAGAGAAGATTTATGACACTTCCCAGCAGGCCAATACTATATTTGAGGTTTGCTCCGGCAGAGTTAAAATTGTAATCTCCCGCGACGGCAAGGAAATCATAAAGAAAATTGCCCATCCCGGCGATATTATTGGTCTCTGCGCCTTGGGTGAACGGCAGACATATTGTGAACAAGCGGTATGCCTGTGCGATTCTTCCGTTAAACTGGTGTCACTTCAAAGTATCAATCAAGCCATAAAAAAGGATAGCCGAATGGCCTTCAAACTCAATCAGTTGTTGATTGATGAGATTTATATGATGGATAGCCGCATCAGGTCCATGGCGTTCGACAACGCCCGTCAGCGGGTGATTCAGTGTCTGCTCAATCTCGTAGATCGAGAAGGAGAACGCGTGGGCTATGAATATCTCATTCGCCATGCACTGACCCACCAGGAAATGGCTAGTCTGACCGCGACCTCCAGACAAACCGTGACCTCGGTGCTGAATGAGCTTAAAGAAGAGGGAATTATCAAGTTTAACCGACAGCGAATTTTGATTAACGATCTATCGCAGTTGGAAAACTATGATCAATAAATTCGTGACGATTCCGATTTTCAACTTCCGATTTAATGGCTAATTTGTTTACTACTAAACCTCCAACTGAAGTTTTTAGCTGATAAATCCAGCAAAGTGGTGTCGTCAGCTGATTTTCAGCCAGCCTTTTTTATCCCTCCGCGAGACTTCAAATTCTGTATAAAGCTATCGATTAATACCATTCCACAGTATTATACCTGAGAAAAAACGACTCCATATCATTCTTGCCTTTCCGGCTTTTTTACTCGTTCTGTGAAGTCATTTCGTTTTCTGCTCCATTGCAAAATTGAGCTTACAACAAGTTAATACCGCATTCCATCGGAAGTTTTGGATATAAATTACATGAAAGGAGGAACGGATATAAAGTAGGTCCCTCTGATCAGCATTTTTGTATCTTTAGGCCCTAAATAACTATACCAAAACGAATTACATATGTTTCGAACATTTACATTGCTTCTATGGATGAGTGCCTCTGCCTTTTATGTACAGGCACAAATTGGTGTCTCAGAAGATCGAGCTGCTGAACTGCGAACTGCTGAGGAAAAAGAAGAGGATGGATGGTCCGGAGGCGTGGGCATCGGTCTGGACTTTTTCCAGTTATTGCAAATCAACCCCAAGGTGGGTGCGGGTGAGGATCGTATTCAATTTGGCGGACTGAGTACAGGTTTTGTCAATTATAAAAAAGGCTTATTGGATTGGGAAAATATAGGAACATTTCTCTTTGGAGTCCAGCGGCTCGGATCCGGTACCACAAATATTGGTGGCAATGTCATATCCAAGCCCTATCAGAAAACCATCGATGAGCTGCGGCTGGTCAGTTCCCTGGCATACCAAACTGGGGAAGACTCCAAATGGAGTTATTCGGCTGATTTGATCGCCTTCTCTCAGTTGCTTCCCACCTATAGAGGAAACTTTCTGAAAGACGTAACGGAAAGTGGAGAAGGGCCTATTTCAAAATTTTTCTCACCCGCGCAGGTCAGTTTTGCCCCCGGGATGCGTTATGAGCCGAGTGAAAACTGGTCGGTAACCATATCACCCGCTACCGTAAAGACTATTATTGTGGCAGATCCTGATATTGCCGCAATCCCTGGCAGTGAAGAGGCCATGATCGGCTTACATGGGACCGAATGGCGCGGACCCGATGATTTTGATCAGGTCTTATTTCAGTTTGGTGCCAGCTTAAGAGGAATTTACAAAAATAAGTACTTTAACGATAAGGTCATCACCCGATCAGAGTTGATCCTGTTCTCCAATTATTTGGAGGAACCTAAAAATGTAGATTTTGACTGGAGAAACGAAATCGCCTATCAGATTGTCAAAGGATTGAAACTCACGGTAGTGGTCAACTTGTTCTACGACCATGATATCTTACTTCAGAAATCAGATCGGGATCAACCCGATGGCATCGAGCGCGATGAAATGGGCAACCCGAAACTGGGAAGGGGATTAAACGTCATTCAAACCTTTGCTCTTCAGTATAATTACGTGTTTTAAGGAATAAATCAAAGTGGACTGGAAAACAGGTATCAAAGGCTTTGCGACCTACCTGCGCCTCGAAAAGGGTCTGGCAGCGCATAGCGTGGAGGCCTATTTAAGAGATGTGAAAAAGCTTTCGCATTTTCTGGAGAAAGAGCCGGAACCCCCTTCTATAAAACAGGTAAGCCGGGCCCACATCGAGCAATTTTTAGCTGCACTTTACGATTTGCAATTGGGGGCCAACACTCAAAACCGAATCTTATCCGGCTTGCGGGCCTTTTTCGATTATGCTTTAGTAGAAGAACTCATCGAACGGTCGCCTATGGACCTGATCGAAGCCCCGAAAATTCGGCGGAAGATACCCACTATCCTCTCGGTAGAGGAAATGTTTATGCTGATTGATTCTATCGACACCCATGAGCGCCACGGGTACCGAAATCGCGCGATTCTGGAAGTTCTATATGGCTGTGGGCTGCGCGTTTCCGAACTCATCGGATTAAAGCAATCTCATGTTTTTGAACAAGCCGGTTTTTTACGGATCCTGGGCAAGAACAATAAAGAACGACTGGTGCCGATCGCGGAGCCTGCTCTGGAAGCCATTCGCGCCTATGTGCAACACGAAAGAGCGAGCATTCACCTGCAGCCAGAAGGTGAAGATATCGTATTTTTAAGTGCGCGAGGTAAAGGGCTTAGCCGTCAGATGATTTTTCTGATGATTCGTAAGCAGGCGCAAAAGTTGGGCTGGAAAAAGAAAATTAGCCCCCACACTTTTCGACACTCTTTTGCCAGCCACCTTGTAGAAGGGGGCGCCGACCTTCGGGCCGTTCAGGAAATGCTCGGGCATGAATCCATACTCACCACTGAAATCTATACGCATATTCAGAAGTCTTTCCTTGCACAGACATTGGAGCGCTATCATCCTCTCAATCAGTAATAGGATTAACGTTTTTAGGGCGTCACGCCTCTCCCCCAAGCCTTATGGGCATGTGCGTCAACTTAGAGGTATAGCTACAAGGATGGAAAGAAAATCAGCGCCTCACCAAAAAAAGGACAGGATTTGCTTGTCGGCACTTACTAAAGGCGCACAGTAAGGAGAAATAGTTGTTAAATGAAGATGTGTCTAAATATCAGAGCGTGAAAACAAAAAAACACCTTGCTCGTTAGAGCGGCCTTTATAAGGGCGTAGCCCTTATTCGGGTCCGGGCCTCCACAGCCGCCGTCGACGTTCTAAGCGATCTTCGCCGGCGACGCCGCAGGCGTCGTAATCCTTGCACTGTCTGAGGCCCGTGCCCCGCACGGGTTGAGTTTGTAAGGATTAGGCGAAGGAGCGCTAGAACGACCGGGATCGAAATGCGATAGCATTTCGATCCCGCCAAACACGGGATTTCGCATCTTATGTTTGTGCTTCAAATCCAGCGGAACGCGGTACAAAGAGGACCAGCCCGGCGGCTTTTTGCCTTTCCGGAGCGCACACCGTGCGATCTGGTCCCGCCTACGAACGACAGTCCGTACGGCGGGGTTGGCCGCTCAAAAAGCGTTGCCCCGAGCGTAGTCGAGGGGGTGATGAAAGATTGGGGGCGTGCCGGCGCGAGGGCGTTGAAGAAATATGATCGTTTGCAATCAGGGCGCTCACAGAATAGCAGACTTTTTTCCTTAGAAAAAGGCCAATACAGGGAAGAAAAGCTACTTATCCGAAGAGGATGTTGAGTAAAGTTGACGCGTATGCCTTGAAGGAGAGGCGTCGCTACGGTCCAGGCTATCGGTCCTCACCACCTCCAAAGGTCGGTGAGGACACGCAGACCCTCCGGGTCGCGTCCTTCCCCATCGCTGACGCAAACCGCCAGCTTGCTTCAAAGCCAGAGGCTCTGTTTTCACCGGAAACGGCAAACTCACCGGGAAAACAGGAACCTAAAGTTTTGTTAAAGTACCCATGAGTATGAAATAGATGGAGAAGGAAAAGGCGTTTAATTTCTCAATCCTTGATTGTTACACATTATAAAAAATCCTTATATTTGCGTTGGCAAGCAAGGTATGTATGATGGTATGTCTTGCTTAGATAAAGAATAACCTATGGTTCGACTCTCTATTTTTCTGTTTTTTACGTTGATCTGTTTCGAGACATCCGGTCAAATAAAAATTGATCATTCCCGCGCAAATGAATTGCGAAAGAAAAAGGTCAATACGGACTCAAGCGGCTGGCAGATTGGGATGGCTTTTGGCATGGACTTTTTTCAACTCTTACAAATAAACCCCAAAGTAGGGGCAGGAGAGGATCGCATTCAATTTGGGGGTGTGAGCACCGTTTTTGCCTTTTATCAAAATAAGCGACTCAAGTGGGAAAACATTGGGACGCTCCTATTTGCTGTTCAGCGATTGGGGTCGGGGTCGACAGTCATTGCCAGTAATATCGTGCCTAAACCCTATCAAAAAACGGTAGATGAGTTCCGTTTGGTCAGCAGTTTCTCCTACGACAAATCCAGTGGATCTCACTGGAGCTATTCGGCCGACTTTATCTTTTTCAGCCAAATCGTTCCTACTTACAGAGGAAATTTTCTCCGAGATGTATCGGGCAATAATGAAGGGCCCATATCCCGCTTTTTATCACCCGCTCAAGTTACCTTCGCACCGGGTTCGCGCTTCCAGCCGAATGAAAATTGGCGGATTTCACTTTCGCCCGCTTCCTTAAAAGCCGTCATCGTAGCTGATGATGGGATCGCTTCTATTCCCGGAAACGAAGAAGAAAAAGTAGGACTTCACGGAACCGCCTGGCGATCTGAAAATGATTTTGACAATGTTTTTTTACAGTTTGGAGCCAGTTTCCGAACGCTATATAAAAACAACTACGCCAATGAAAAGCTCCAGCATAAGAGCGAGCTCATTTTATTTTCAAATTACCTGATGGAGCCGGAAAATGTTGACCTGGACTGGAGAAATGAGCTGAGCTATCAAATCTTTTCCGGACTCACCCTCAATCTGGTCGTCAACTTATTTTACGACCACGACATTTTCATCCAAAAAACGGATTGGGATGAGCCCGATGGTGTCGAACGCAACCCGGATGGCAGCCCCAGACTTAGCCGGGGACTGAATGTGGTGCAGTCCTTTACCGTTCAGTACAATTACATTTTCTAAGTCACACAGTTTGTATTTATAAAATGGGGTGTGAAATCTCTAAAATAACGCTAAAGCTCCACTCAAATCCGTGTCCCACAATCAATTTAGGTTAAGGTTAAGGTTAAGGTCAAGGCTATCGAACATGGATGAACAGGATGAAATGGATGACAGAGGTGGGCATTTCCGGTACGCCAGCCCTAAAGAAAAACCGCAGACTTTAGTGGCGCTTTAGCGGCAGTCGCGAATCTTGATGACGCCCTGGCGTTAGGACGCAGAGGAGAAAATGCAAGGAGAAATAAACATAAAGTAAGCACCCCGCGTGCCTGCAGACTATATGATGGCGCAGCCATCATTCGTTCGTGCATTGAATGAGCTGCCGAAATAAGCCTTCCTGCCCGCTCCCCCGGCCCCTAAAGTAAAGGGGTGTCCCGCGGGATTGGCTTACAAAAAGCGATGCCCAGCGTTGCGGTGAGCGATGTCGAACCGAGCCCAGTCAAAGTGAGTGATGAAAGATTGAGGGAGTGCTAAGGCCCTCAGGCCACCCATATGACGGCATAGCCGTCATGCGATCGGGCTTTAATAGCTAGCGATTCGATCGAAGGCTCAAGCGTGATTTCGCAAAGTCACTTAAAACGCTGGGTTCAAGATAAGTGATCGAACCCATCACCAGTGCTGGAGATCGAGATCCTATCGCAACGTTTTGTGAAAGATTTGGGCCGTGCGGGCAGGCATATGGTAAGCCCGGCCCTTCGCAAATGCCCGTCGACGTTCTTAGCGAAATTCGGCGGCGGCGCCCAACGATTTGGGGGCCGCAATCCTTGCACTGTTTAAGACCCGTGCCCCGCACGGGTTGAGTTTGTAAGGATTAGGCGAATGAGCGCTAGAACGACAGGGCATGAGGACAGGCCGGCGGCTTTTTGGTTCGTTTTTGGCCGGACAAAAATGAACGATGAAATATTGTTGTAATGCCTGTGCATCAGCCCTACCCGAACCAAAGCCAAAAAAACAAACCCCTTTTTCAGCACAAACACTACAATATCGGAGCACATTGCGGATTGAGCCAGTCGCGCTCTGCTTCAGTCAACTGTGGCGAAAGCGCTTGAAATACCCGTTCATGATAGCTGTTGAGCCACTTTTTCTCAGAAGCATTCAGCATGTGAATATCGATGAGCTGCTTGCTTATGGGATACAACGTGAGGTCCTCAAAGCACAAAAAGTCTTCCGAATTGTGATCACTGCCGTTTTGGACAGCTAAAATCAGATTTTCGATGCGAATTCCATATTCATGAGCCTTGTAGTAGCCCGGCTCATTCGAAGAAAACATTCCCGCTTGCAGGGGGGTCGTTCCGCGCTCACTGAGATTAGGTACAAAACCCTGAGGCGGTTCGTGAACATTCAAAAAGAAACCCACGCCGTGTCCCGTGCCATGTCCGTAATTCAGCCCCTCCTTCCAGAGATATTGCCGCGCCAGCACATCCAGTTGAACACCGCGTGTTCCTTCGGGAAAAACAGCCTGGGCGAGAGCGATATGTCCCTTGAGTACCCGCGTATAATTTTTCTTGACTTCCTCACTGACCTCGCCCAGGGCGAAGGTTCGCGTGATATCAGTCGTACCGTCAAGATACTGTCCTCCGGAATCTACCAAAAGCACCCCTTCATTTCGGATGAGGGATTGCTTTTCGCTCGTAGCATGATAATGAACAATAGCTCCATTTCCCCGATATCCCACTATGGCCTCAAAACTCTCGCCCCGGTAGAGCGCTTGTTGCGATCGAAAGTGAGCTAATTTTTCAGCTACCTCCGTTTCTTTCACCGGCCGCTCTTTCAATTGTTTCTCGAGCCAGCGGAAAGCTTGAACGAGAGCTACGCCATCTTTAACCATGGCGTGGCGAATATTTGTAATTTCCGTTTCATTCTTAATAGCCTTCATTCCTCGAACGGGGCCGGCTTTTTCCAGATGATCATGGTCACTTAAGGCCTTAAAAATGGCTCGTGAGGCCGTTTGAGGGTCTACCCACAGGCGAAAACGAGCCGACATCTCTTTTAGCTCAGAAAATGCGCTTTCGTAGGGTCGCAACTCGACCTTTGCCGCTGCCATATCGTCCTCTATAGTTTCAGACACCTTTTCTTTGTCGATAAATAAATAGTGTCGGTCTGAAGTGATCAAGAGATAAGAGTAAAATAACGGATTCATGGGAACATCCCGGCCTCGCAAGTTGAGTGTCCAGGCAATATCGTCCAATCCGGACATCCAGAGTCCATCAACGTTCTCTTCCCGCAATTTTTGTTGAATGCGCATGAGTTTTTGCTCCCGGCTTTCACCGGCATATTTTACGGGAAAATCTTCGATGGCAGCTGAGGAAAGTCCCGGGCGCTCCGTCCAAACCTCAGAAATGAGATCCACATCGGACTTCAGCGTTAGATCATTGCCTTTGAGACGCTGCTCTATTTTTCTAATATCCGCTTCGGTAAACAGTCGGCCATCACAGGCTAGCGTGGCTCCATCGGGAAGCTGATCAATCAGCCAGTTGATAAACCAGGCCTCCCGGCTTCCGTCCATTTTGTGTAAATGTCCATCTGCAGCCTTCAGTTCTTCCGGCGCTTGCAAATAATAGCGGCTATCTGTCCAAAGCCCAAGATGCTTGTCGGTCACGACGACCGTTCCTGCCGAACCTGAAAAACCCGATATCCAGCTGCGGGATTGCCAGTATTCGGCTACGTATTCGCCCTGATGGGGGTCCGAAGAAGGGATGATATAGGCATCTATTTGCGCCGCTTTCATAGCCGATCGCAAGTTAGAAATTCGGTTTTTTATATCCGTCATGGTCTTATATTATATTTTTTTGTAATATATTTCTTATCTTCGCTTAGCGAATTTTACGTACCACTCTGGTTGAGTGTGTGACGAAGATACGTCTTTCAAAGAAATCACAAAAAACCCGCTCATCTGAGAAGAATCTATTATCTTGGAGGGTGAGCTACAGAGCCTCGGTCCCATGGTAGAAATGAAACAAAGGCTGTCGCAAAAGATGACTCAAAAGTTGTCGCCGCAACAGATTCAGTTGATGAAACTGCTGCAGGTGCCTACTTATGCCCTGGAGCAGCGCATCCAGGAAGAGATGGAAGTCAACCCGGCTTTAGAGGAAGATATGCAGCCCACAGAAGGTTTGGACGAATTGTCGGCTGAGGAAGAGCGATCTGAGGATGAGTTTGAACTCGATGACTATCTCGAAGAGTATATGGAAGACGATCCGACGACCTATCGCCAATCATCGACATCCGGAGGCGGAATGACCGAAGAAGATCGTCGAAAAATGGCAGTCGCTCAGGATGGTTTTTCTGAATATTTGGAAGAACAGTTGTCCATGCGACGCCTCAAAAGCGAAAGAAAGGAAACGATCGCGAATCAGATTATTGGCAGCCTGGATGAGGATGGATATTTGCGTCGGGAGATCTTTTCCATTATTGATGATTTGATGTTTGCACAAAATATCGAAGTGAGTGAGGATGAAATCCGGGAAGTGTTGGACGTCATCCAGGGCTTCGACCCACCGGGTGTGGGCGCTCGTTCGCTGCAAGAGTGTTTGCTGATTCAGACGAAAAAACGGTTGCGGAAAATGGAGTCAGACCCCGACCCGGACTGGCAGCGAGCTCATGTGATTCTCGAGAGCTATTTTGACGCCTTTGCCAAAAAGCACTACAGTCGCCTTCTCAAAGCCCTGGAGTGTTCGGAGGATGAGCTCAAAGCCTCCATGGAAGTGATTACCTCACTCAATCCACGGCCGGCCAGCGCTTTTTCTTCAGGACGGGCGAGTTTACAGGATCAGTATATTATTCCAGATTTCATAGTGGAAAATAAAGATGGAGATCTCGTTCTGAGTCTCAACAGCATGAATGCCCCGGAACTTCAGGTCAACCGGCAATATCAGCAAATGCTTAAAACATTTAAAGACCAAAAGTCCGCTGATAGTAAGCCTCAGAAGGAGCAAAAAGAGGCGGCCATGTTTATTAAGCAAAAAATTGATTCGGCGCGCTGGTTTATCGATGCGATTCAACAGCGCCAGCAGACGATGTACAAAACCATGTACGCCATTCTGCAATATCAACGCGAGTATTTCCTGACCGGCGATGACGGGCGCATAAAACCCATGATCCTAAAAGACATTTCAGCCGTGACGGGACTCGATATTTCCACCATCTCTCGGGTAGCCTCTGCCAAATACGTGCAAACAGAATTTGGAACCAAGCTGCTCAAGGACTTCTTTTCCGAATCTATGCAAAATGCCGAAGGCGAGGAGGTCAGCACGCTCGAGATCAAAAATGCCCTTAACCTCATCGTTGAAAAAGAGAATAAACAAAAGCCTCTATCAGATCAAAAACTGATGAAGGCTCTTAAAGAAAAAGGATATAATGTGGCACGACGAACCGTAGCCAAATATCGCGAGCAGCTTTCCATACCCGTAGCCCGACTTCGAAAAGAACTGTAATTCAAAACTATTTCTCATCTGATCCCTTCAGCCTTTAAACTATCCCGATGTTTGTAGAAGCTATTCAACATATCTCTCAATTTACGCGTCCGATCCAAACCCTGATTCGAACATACGGAGCCAAAACCGTTCGACCGGGCTTATCCAGTCTCTTTTTTATTAATGACCAGGGCGTGGCTGTCAGTTGCAAACACGTTGCCAACCTCATTACCGCAGCCAATCAAAAATTGCAGCAGTATCAGAGCTTTAAAGAAAAACTGGCCGCCCTTCCCCGCGATCACACCTTCGAAAAGGCATTTGAAGGCCTGATCAAAGAGTATCGGTACACTGAAAATACCGTGGTTCAAGTCAAAAACAACTTCGTGGGTTGTGTGCATCCACTACATCAAATTCAGGTTCACAATCATCCAGAACACGACTTAGCCATTCTACATTTTAAAGGGCATAACCAAAATCAGTACCGCGGACATGCGACCTTTCTGAAGGATATGTCTGAGCTCAAGGCCGGAAAGACCCTTTGCCGCGCCGGATTTCCCTTTCCCGAATACAAGAACTACGCTTTCGATGAAGAAAAGGACGAAATGTTTTTCCTGCCAAAGCAAACCCCGAATATTCCCATTTTTCCGCTTGAGGGTATGGTGACCCGCAATATCGCTTCAAAACAGGGCGAAATTTTTGGCATTGAACTTAGTACCCCCGGCCTCAAAGGACAAAGTGGGGGGCCACTTTTTGACACTCGAGGTCGTATCTTTGGCATGCAGCAAAGTACCAAGCACCTACATCTGGGATTCGATATCGAAAACAAGCCCATTCATACCAAACACGGTCGACGGAAAGTCAGCAATTACGCCTTCTTACATCTCGGACAATGTATCCGCGCAGATATCATCAAGCAGTTTTTGGATGAAAAAGGATATACTTATCACGAAGCATAAGCGATGAAACTGTCCCAAAAGGAAAAAAATCGGTTAAGAGAATTGTACCTAAAAGCTTATTACGAGGTGTGGCCTAACCATGTAGCCGAACCACTGATTCTTCGACCCGGTGCGCATCACCCAGAAATCGACGCCGAACTTGGGGGTGCGAATAGCTGGATGTTTATTACTGCTCATAACCCTATGGGAAAATTGCATCTGCCAGAGGTCAATAAAAAGGCACAACAACAGCTACATCTGGACATAAAACGAGCAAATAAAAACTACTGGCCGGGCCGCGGTTATGATCCTCGCTCAGGCGAAGATTGGGAAGAGCCGTCTATATTCGTTTTTCCCATCTCCCGAAAAGAAGCGAGGGCTTGGGCGGAACAATTTCGGCAGTTAGCGGTTCTTTTCGGCGAACGGGGACAGGCTGCAGAATTGCTGTTTACGGAGTGAGCACCTACTATTTCTATCTATATTTTGTACCTTCAAACTCGCAAAAACAGCCCTTATGAAAATCATTACCTATAACGTCAATGGCATCCGCGCGGCTCTGCGCAAAGGTATGGATGAGTGGATTGCCGAAAACGACTTCGATATCATTTGTTTGCAGGAAAGTAAAGCTCAACCCGAGCAGGTGGACCTCAGTGCCTTTCAAGAACTGGGGTATCAGGACTATTGGTACTCCGCCGAAAAAAAAGGGTACAGTGGAGTGATTACTCTCAGTCGTCACGAACCCCTTGCCGTAACCCGCGGCATAGGTCAACAGCCTTTTGACCAGGAAGGCCGGGTGATTCGGACCGACTTTTCAGATTTTACGCTCTTGAACTGCTACTTCCCCTCCGGGACGACTGGCGATGTGCGACAAGAAATTAAAATGGAGTTTCTCGACCATATCTATCGGGAAGCTCAAAAGCTGCTTGAAGAGCAGAAACATTTAGTTATTGTCGGGGATTACAATATCGCGCACACGGAAAATGATATCCACGCCCCCAAACGGAATAAAAAGACCTCCGGCTTTCTCCCCGAAGAGCGGGAATGGCTCTCAAAATGGTTCGATTTGGGTTTTGTCGATGCCTTCCGACATTGCCATCCCGAAAAAACAGAGTATTCCTGGTGGAGCTATCGGGCAG
>Ga0209936_1001181_pt1 | contig 14303 bp, 16 predicted proteins | sample SalPonR1_A_D1_MG_FD_185694 | JGI IMG/M metagenome (GOLD analysis project Ga0209936, IMG submission 185694) | Salt pond soil microbial communities from South San Francisco under conditions of wetland restoration - Salt Pond MetaG R1_A_D1_MG... ... | reverse complement strand
CGACCATGAAGGAAACGAACGGGTAGCCTTTCGCGGCGCAGACCATCGCCAGCGCAATGCCGGTGTTGCCCGAAGTGGCCTCGACCACGGTCTGGCCGGGTTTGAGCGCGCCGCGACGCTCGGCGTCCTCGATGATGCCAATGGCCAGGCGATCCTTGACCGAGGCCATCGGGTTGAAGAACTCGATCTTGACGAACAGGTTCACGTGTTCCGGGGCGAGCGTGTTGATGCGCACGACCGGCGTATTACCAATGGTTTGCAGGATGTTGTCGTAAATCATTGAATTTCCTATTTTCCAGAACAACTCGTGCCTAAAGAAAAGTGCATTCGAGCAGCGCCCGTCAGTGTGCGGGTTGAGCCCTATCAGTCGAGGTCGACGGTCCGTGGCAAGACTACGCCGACTTGAACGGCTGACCCGTTTCTCGCCGCCAAGTATCTCACGGCCAGATCATGCGGCCGTTCAAGTCGGACGGGCAGCACGCGCTGCTCGGGATATGGCCGAAGAGCCGCAACCGAATGAGTGTCGAGCTGACCGTGAGCCGGCAGATTTTCTTGCACATGCAATCGTGCCACCGTCACGTAAAAAAATCGGCATCCGGTGCCGCCGGGCCAACAACGTCCAGTCGAGCCGCGCGATGAATGGCCTGGCCGCGTGCAGTCGACTACGGCCACCCTCGGGGGCCGGGGATTCGCGTGTCGGACCGATTCAGTCGTCGAGGCCCGGTTTTCCCCGTGCCTGTTTGAGACCTGCGCGGTGGCGCTTGGCCCGCAGACGCTTTTTCTTCGCCGCTCGCGTTGGACGCGTCCTGAGTCGCTTGCGGGGCGGTTTCGATGCCTTCTCGATGAGTTCGGCCAGCCTGATACGCGCCTGCTCGCGATTGCGATACTGGCTCCTGCTGCTGCGCGATTCGATCGTGATGACAGCGGATGAATCTGCGCGACGCCCGGCAAGGTCGAGCAATCGTGCCTTGACCGGTTCCGAGAGAAATGATGACGCGTGTACATCGAAGCGCAGTTGCACGCCGCTCTCGGTGCGATTGACGTGCTGACCGCCCGGTCCTCCGGTGAGCACGAACTTCTCCTCCAGCTCGTTCTCCGGCGGCAACCAACGGTTGTTTGCATGCAGATGCTTCATGATGAATCGCCGGACAGGCCGATCGGGGCGAGTCCGCACCGACATTTCCTCGAGGTCATGAGTAGAATCAATGCTATCACCCGGCCGGCGAACCCTTTCCGTGAAATTCCAGTTGACCCGGCATCACCTGCAATCTGCGCTCGATGAACTGGCCGGCCGCGACCGGCACATCGCCGCCGCACTCGAGCAGGTCGGATATCCCGAGGAACGCCGCCGCGGCGAGCCGAGCTTCGAGCATTTTTTGCGGATCATCGCCGGCCAGCAGCTCTCGGTCAAGGCCGCTGCGACTATATTCGGTCGCCTCGACGCGGCCCTGGGCGGTCATTTCCAGCCCGAGCGCGTGCTCGACATGGACGACGAAGCGTTGCGCACTATCGGATTCTCCCGACAGAAAATCGGATATGCGCGCGGCCTGTCGGAGGCGGTAAAGGATGGCTCACTGGTGCCGACTGCGTTGGCCGATCTGCCGGACGATGAGGTCATCGAGCATATCACCCGGCTCAAGGGGTTCGGGCGCTGGAGTGCCGAGATGTTCCTGCTGTTCGCGCTGGGTCGACCGGACGTCTGGCCGGCCGACGACCTGGGCATCCAGGCCGGCTTGCACAGGCTCAAGAACATGCGCGCGCGCCCGGATCGAAAGCGCACCGAGGCCGTGGCGCGCCGCTGGCGGCCATACCGCGGTGCGGCTGCGATATTCATCTGGCATTATTACGCGAATGCCCCAAGGTCCTGATGCGCCCGGGGGACAGTGAATCGGAGCCCCTGAAACGTGAAGTCTTGGCTAAGAACTGCGCAGCCATAGTTCATCGTTGCGGCATTCCAATTTTATAAAGGAGGTCATTGAATGACTGAAACAGTCGACAAATCCATTGTGCCGATTCTCAGGAAATCGCTTGAAAATGAAGATTTCCGCGAAACCGTCATCACCGGCAAGTTGTGCCAGGTAGTCTTGATGGCACTGCAGCCCGGCGAGGAGATCGGCGCCGAAGTGCATGAGGATCACGACCAGATACTGGTGCTTACCGAAGGCAACGGCCAGGCCGTGCTGGAAGGGCAGGCGCGCGAGGTCGGCACCAACGACCTGATCTTCGTACATGCCGGCACAGAACACAATTTCATCAATACCGGCAGCCGGCCGCTGAAGCTGTATACGGTTTACGCCCCGCCGGAACACGCCGAAGGCACCCGGCACGCCACGAAGGCCGAGGCCGACCAGGCCGAAGCGCACTGATGGCCGGCGGCTGGGCGCGGGACGGGGCGGTTCAGGAGCAGATCGATGCCAGCGTCGAAGACGGCGTCAAGCGCGCCCGGGCGCGGCTCGGGCAAGGCGAATCGCTGACCGAATGCGCCGAATGCGGAGATCGCATTCCCGAGGCGCGGCGCAGGGCGGTGGCCGGCGTTCGCCTTTGCCTGGTCTGCCAGGAAGAAGCGGATTCGATTGCGGCTTCGACAACAAGCGTGGATCGCCGCGGGAGCAAGGACAGTCAGCTGCGCTAGCAGCGGCTCTCCGGATAAAGTGCAGCAGTCGAATTCATCGATTACGACGGCCAGGAATCCGCCGCATCGTGTGCTGTTCATGGGCAGCCTGATTCTTGCAGGCGAGAGCATCTACATGCTGCCCTACATGCGCAAGAGCTTCCAGACCAGCATGGAGGCCACGTTCGGCTTGAGCAGTTTCGAAGTCGGAATGCTCAACGCGCTGTTCGGCATCCTGGCGCTGATCTGCTATCTACCAGGCGGCTGGCTTGCCGATCGCGTCTCTGCTCGTCGACTTTTGACTGTATCTCTGTTCGGCACGGGCGCGGGTGGGTTTTATATGGCGACCGTTCCTGGCTACGGAGGACTGCTCGTCGTGCATGCGTTCTGGGGCGTGTTCAGCATCCTGACTTTCTGGGCGGCGCTGATCAAGGCGGTCCGCCTTTGGTCGGGGCCCGCAGAGCAGGGCAGGGCGTTCGGCATTCTCGACGGCGGACGCGGCGTCGTCGGTGCCGGCCTGGCCTCCATAGCCGCCGTTTGCTTCGGCCTTTCGGCGACCGTCGAGGCCGGTCTGGTGGCGGTTATCGTCGTCTATTCCGTCGCGTCGATGCTGGCCGGAGCCGCTGTCTGGTTCGTTGTGCCCGACGACCACGAAACGTTTTCCGAACATCAGACTGACGACGGCAGGCTGCACGTGCTGGACTCGATCGGCCAGACCGTTCGCAGGCCGGAGGTCTGGTTGATCGCACTGGTCATTTTCTGCGCCTATTTCAGTTTTCTGGGCACTTACGAATTTCCGGCATTCGCCGAAAAAGGCTTCGACCGAAGCAAGGAATTCGGCGCCTGGCTCGGTGCCTTCCGCGACTGGCTGCGACCGGCCGCGGCGGTTCTGGCCGGGATCATTGCCGATCGGGTTTCGGCGTCAAGGGCCATCCTGACCTCGTTTGCCGTTCTAGTCTTGTCCTATGCATCGCTTTCGCTGCTGCCGCCGACACTGTCCTCGATCACGCTGCTGTGGACGCAGGTCACCGCGACCGCGCTGGCGGTGTTTGCGCTGCGCGGCATCTACTTTGCGTTGCTCGAGGAATCGGGCATTCCGATGCATCTGACCGGGATCGCCGTCGGCACAATCTCGATGATTGCCTATACGCCGGACATTTTCGCCCCGCTGCTGGCCGGATGGCTGGTCGACAATAGCGGCGATGTGCTGGGCTACAGACGCTACTTCGGTTTTCTGGCCGGGGTTGCAGCAACAGGGTTCGCCGCTACACTGGTCATTCGCGGACGCGAAGGCCGAAGCCCCCCCGGCGACACGTCGCGGCGGGTTGAAATATGTACTTGAGAAGGGAAACATTTGCGCCGGAGTCTTCCGCGCGGCCGTCCAGCGGCTATGATGGGCGGTTGAACTCCCATCTTTTAATCTCATGACCGATCGAGAAACCACCTCTCCGGCTTTTGCCGAGCTCGGATTGCCGCAAGCGCTGCTCGCGACGCTCTCCGAACTCGGATACGAGGCGCCGTCGCCGATTCAGTCGGCCACCATTCCTGCACTGCTGGCCGGATCCGACGTGCTCGGCCAGGCCCAGACCGGCACCGGCAAGACCGCCGCGTTCGCGCTCCCGATACTGGCGCGATTCGATCCAAAAGCCAGAAAGCCCTCCGCGTTGGTGCTGGCGCCGACGCGAGAGCTGGCGATCCAGGTGGCCGAGGCGTTTCACCGCTACGCGGCGCACCTGCCCGGGTTCCACGTGCTGCCGATCTACGGCGGCCAGGCCTACGGCCCGCAGCTTGCCGGACTCAGGCGCGGTGCCGACGTGATCGTAGGCACACCGGGCCGGGTCATCGACCATCTCGAGAAGGGCACGTTGAAGATCGACGCCTTGTCGACACTGGTGCTCGACGAAGCCGACGAGATGCTTCGCATGGGCTTCATCGACGAGGTCGGCAAGGTGCTGGAGCGCATTCCGGCAGATTGTCAGAAGGCGCTTTTTTCGGCCACGATGCCGGATGCCATCCGGAAGATTGCCAATCGGCATCTGAGCAACGCCGAGCACGTCACCATTCGTTCAAAGACCACCACCGCCGCGAACATCCGTCAGCGCTACTGGGTGGTCGGCGGCGTGCACAAGCTAGATGCGCTGACCCGGATCCTCGAAGTCGAACCTTTCGACGCGATGCTGGTGTTCGCGCGTACGCGCATTTCCACAGAAGAGCTGGCCGGGCGGCTTGAAGCACGCGGTTTCTCGGCGGCCGCGCTCAACGGTGATGTGCCGCAGAAGCAGCGTGAGAAGATCGTCGATCAACTCAAGCGCGGCGAAATCGACATCCTAGTTGCAACGGACGTCGCGGCGCGCGGTCTGGATGTCGAACGCATCAGCCACGTCGTCAATTACGACATTCCCTACGACACCGAAGCCTACGTGCACCGGATCGGACGAACCGGCCGGGCAGGGCGTTCGGGAGAAGCCATCCTGTTCGTTGCACCACGCGAGCGCGGCATGCTGCGCGCCATCGAGCGCGCAACGCGCCAGCCCATCGAGGCCATGTCGCTGCCCACCGCCAGCGACGTCAACATCAAGCGCATGGAGCGCTTTCATGAAAACGTCGCCGAGGCGCTGGAAAGCGCCGAGCTCGCGCGCAGCCGCGAAACCGTTCAGTCGACGCTCAAGGCGACCGGCGCGTCGCTGGAGGATCTGGCCGCAGCGCTGGCGCTGATGGCACGCGGGGATCAGCCGATGCTCGACGAAAAATCCGTCCGGGAACCGCCGAGCCAATCGAGAAAGTTCGAGACCGATCGGCCAGATCGAGGCAATCGACCGCAGCGTGCCGGGACAACGCCGGCTGGCGATGAGCCGCGCAACTATCAGCAAAAACGGCGGCGGGATGGCGACAGCAACTTCGTCACCTACCGGGTTTCGGTCGGCCATGCCCATGGCGCCAAGCCGGGCAATATCGTGGGCGCCATCGCCAACGAGGCGGGCTTGAGTTCGCGCCAGATCGGGCGCATCGATATCCACGACGACTTCAGCCAGGTCGATCTTCCGGCCAACCTGTCACAAGGGGCGCTCAATCATCTGAAGAATGTCTGGGTTGCCGGCCAGCAGCTCGACATCGCGCTGGACGACGGCACGGCGCCGCCGCCGCAGAAAGCGAAGCGAACAGGACCGCCCCGATCAAAACCCTCGCCGCACAAACGAACGGACAAACGACCGGACAAATGGCCGGACAAAAGGCCGGACAAAAGGCCGGACAAAAGGCCGGACAAGCGGCCGGACAAGCGGCCGGACGGTGAAGCGACCGGCAAGTCGACTGGAAAATCGGGCAATAAGCCCGGCGCCAAATCGGAAGCGGCGCCGGCCGGGCGCAGCAAGCCTGCAAAGTCGCATAATCGGCCGCCGCGCAATCGAAGCGAGCGCAAGGCCGCGCTGGCCAATCGGAATCGCAAATAGGCGGTCGTCGGGTTCGAGTTTCGGGTAAAGACCGGCTCAGCCTGGTTTCAGCAGGTAAACGGCCTCGTTCAACCAGGGCAGGCCTTTGGCCGCGAAGCGCGGATGCGCCGCCAATTCGTCGCTGCGCGTCAGGCATTGAAAATCGAAATCCGGATTGTCGGCCAGTTCCTCCGGCATTACTGAAAAGGGCGGCCCCTGCATCCGCGCCTGGGGATATTCAAGCGTGATCAACAGTCCCTGCGCGCCGGGCGCGAGCAATGATGCCAGGTGCGCCAGGTAGCGTGGTCGCATTTCAGGCGGCAGGGCAATCAAGGCTGCGCGATCGTAGACCAGTCCATATCGGGCGGGTGGATCGAATTCGAAGAAATCACCGGCAAAGACCGTGACGGCGCCGGCCGAATACGACGGCAGCGGCCCGGTTTCGTCGATTTCCGGCACGAAACCGGCCTCTGCGAAGAAAGTCTCCACCGCGCCACGATCAAGTTCCACGCCGACGACCGCATGGCCTTGCCGGGCGAGCCAGAGCATGTCAAGGCTCTTGCCGCACAGCGGCACAAGTACACGCGTTGCGTTCTCGCGGGAAGCCGCTGACCAGTGCTCGTCCAGCGCCGGATGAGCAGAATCCCGGTGGAAGCCGATTTCGTTGCGCTGCCAGCGCTCGTGCCAGAAATTTTTGTGCATGGCATTACTATAATGGGAAATCAGGATTCGGATTCAGTCCGGAATAGCTTGGTCAGTCAAGGCTGAAAGGGAAAGCAGGTGCGGGGATTGAATCGCGACGAAATCGCCAATGTCGTCACCCACGGTATCGGCGTTCTGTTGTCGGTCGGGGCAGGGGCCGCGCTGATCGCCCTGGCGTCCGTGCAGGCCGGCACCCGGGAAATGATCAGCGTCGCGGTTTTCTCGGCCTCGCTGGTATTGCTCTATTCGGCCTCCACGCTCTATCACGCGGCCAGGCATCCTGAAACCAAGGCCCGTCTGAAAGTGCTGGACCACTGCGCGATTTTCATTCTGATTGCCGGCACCTATACGCCGTTCACCATTGCGGCGATTCGGGGCGCGTGGGGCTGGTCGCTGTTCGGCATGATCTGGGGCATGGCCCTGATCGGCATCGTTTTCAAGCTTTTCTTCACGGGACGCTTCAAGGTGCTCTCGACGGCCATGTATATCGGCATGGGCTGGCTGGTGGTTATCGCGCTGGTGCCATTGATGCAAGCATTGAGCGGCGCCGGGCTCGCCTGGCTGGTCGTGGGCGGCGTCCTGTATACGGCCGGCACGCTGTTCTATCACCGTGAATCCATACCGTATTCACACGCGATCTGGCATGGCTTCGTACTGGCGGGCAGCAGCTGTCATTTCGTCGCCGTGGCGATCGAAATGCTCAAGGTAAATTAAGAGGGATGGTGAATGAGGCGGGCCTATATATAACAAAGCCCCGGTCTGTTGTAGATTCTTGAGACCGGCAAATAACAAAGCCCCGGTCTCTTGGAACCGGGGCTTGTCCGCGGATAATTTGAGATTCAAGCGTCAGTGCTGGTCTCCTGATATACAACAAGCTCGGAGGCTGTTGCCAAGTCTCTTTGGAGAAGAGCCTTCTGATGCCGCTTCACCCTTGTGAGGCTTCCGCGTTAAATGTAGTTATACGCCTATCCCAAATTCGTGTCAAGCATTTTTTGAAAAAAATAGATAGTTTTTCTTTTATATTCAGTAAATTATAAACTTCCCGCCACTTCTTCGCTAAACTTCTCAACAAGATTCTGCAAGTAGCTGAATCATCGCTTCGTAAAGGGCGCCATCGTTCATTGATGAGCTTTCGGCGGGGTTTTTCATAGGTGAAATAGCCGGCCGGTATTCCGGGGCGACCTGCAATATGAGCGTTTCAGTTCAGCCATGGAACGCCATCGGGGTGCCGCCACGATGCTTCTCATGCCCATGCCAAGCACGCCAATGCCGACCGCGCCGATTCCGGGGCTCACGTCGCATGCCTCATGCCGACGCTGCATTCAGGTTCACCTTCCCAACTGGCCATTCCGCCGCGAAGAACATACAGACGCAGGCCGCGTCCGGCCAGTATTTGTGCAGCCCGTTCCGCTCGCGGGCCGGTCTGGCAATACAACACGTAATGTCGTGCATTCGCCAGCGAAACGTCGGCGTCCCGGTCGAGACGGGAAAGCGGCAGATGAACGGCACCGGGCAGATGGCCTTGCTCGAATTCATCGATTTCGCGCACGTCGACGAACAGGGCGCGCTGCAATGTGTGCGCCTGCCGGAAATCGATTTCCGGGCATTCCGGCGGCTTGGAGGCAAGCTCGATGCGGTCGCGGGGCCCGCTGCAGGTCCGGCATTCGCTGCGCTTTCTCAACTCGAGCTGGCGTGAGGCCGCCGCGCGCGCATCCAGCCACCAGAGGCGGCCGTTCAGGGCGCTGCGTCCGGTGACCAGCCACATCACCGCCTCGGTCGCCTGAATGCAACCGGCCATGCCGACCAACGGTCCGAGCACGCCCGCCTCGGCACAGTTGGGCACCCAGCCGGTGGGGGGAGACGGAAACAGACATCGCAGGCAGGGGCCGTCGGCCGCATCGAACAACGTCACCATGGCCTCCATGCCGGTCGCGCTCGCATAGATCAGCGGCACGCCGAATTTTACCGAAGCATCGCCGCACAGGAACTTGGTCGCGTAATTGTCGCTGCCGTCCAGCACCAGGTCGTGATCGCGGAAAAGCGATTCGACGTTCTCGAGCGAAAGGCGCTCGTCGAGCGCATGCAGTTGAATCTGGGGATTGAGATCGCTCAGCCGCCGACGCGCAGCCTGGGCCTTGGGAAGACCGAGATCGGATTCGCCGAACAGTACCTGGCGTTGCAGGTTGCTGCGCTCGACCCGGTCGTCATCGATGATCGTGATCTGTCCGACGCCGGCACCGGCAAGGTAGGGCAGGCTGGCGCAGCCCAGTCCGCCGGCGCCGATGCAGAGCACGCGGGACCGTGCCAGGCGTGCCTGGCCGGTCTGGCCGATTTCAGGCACCAGTCTCTGTTTGAGATAGCGGGCGTTGTTTTCGTCTTTGTTCACCGGCACGCCACGACGTATTTCAGCCGTGGCCACACAGCGCATGTCCCTTGACCCATTCGCTGTCGCCGTCGACATAGTGTTCCTGCTTCCAGATCGGTGCGCGATGTTTCATTTGCTCGATCAGATAACGACATGCCTTGAACGCCTCGTCCCGATGACGCGAGCTGGCCGCCGCGACGACGCTGGCCTCGCCAACCGCCAGGCGGCCGCTGCGATGGGCCAGCCAAAGGCGCGTTTCGGACCCCCATTGATCCAGCGCCTCGGCCGCGAGCTCTGCAAATACACTTCGACACAGCGCCGCGTGCAGATCATAACTCACACCCAGTACCGACTTGCCCTGGTTGAAGTCGCGCACGCGTCCGACGAACAGATCTACGGCACCATGACCGGGTGCGCTGCAGAATTCCAGCGCCGAATTGCCATCCAGAGGTTCGTCAGTCACCGCCAGGTGCGTGTTGACAGTGCTCATCCGCCGCACACCGGCGGCAGCACAGACAGAGGCTCGTCGCTCGGGAAGCGCTCGGATTCGTCGTCCAGCACGCGACGATCGGTGGCGAAGGCCGAGGCCTTGAGCAACATCAGTGCATTGTCGTCGTCGCCGAAGGCGCGCTCGACCTCGCGTCGAAGATCGGCAACCGTTTTGGCGTCGCCGGTGTCGACGAGCAACGTGCCGTTCGGTACAAATTGGCGAAAGCCGCCGAACAACTGCACTTCAACAGCGTCGGCGGGTGCGTTCCTGATAGTCATGCTGGAGACTCCTGATCTTCAAATACTTCCGGCAACGCGGGCAGGCCGTCAGGATGCAGCCAGCGGCCGGATTTCCCGCCTTCCTTGAGTAGCAGCCGAACGCCGTCGACGGCGAGCGCCGCTTCGACCTGCTTGGCCAGGTCCCAGATCGTCAGCAATGCCATCTGGACGCCTGCCAGTGCCTCCATTTCGACGCCGGTACGCGCCGATGTCGCGGCCTGGCAAAACACGATGACCGCTTCGGAAGCCGGATCGAGCTCGAACGCCACGACAACGTGATCGAGCCCCAGCGGGTGGCAAAGCGGGATGAGATCGGCCGTCTTCTTGGCCGCGAGAATGCCGGCCGTTTCGGCCAGCATCAGCGGATCGCCCTTGGGCAGGCTGCGGTCACGGACCATCGGATAGGCCACCGATCCCAGTCGGATGCGCCCGGTGGCAATCGCGCGACGGCGGGTGACGTTCTTGCCGCCGACGTCGATCATCCTGTATTGATGGCTGGGCCGCTCGACGGTGTCGGTCACCTCAACCCCCGGTATAGGCGAGGTTCGGCGTATCGCCGAAATCGCCCTGGTGCAGGAAGTGCGACACCTTCTTGCCCAGAAGCGCGGTCAGAAGACAGGCCTTGAGTTGTTCACGGTCCTCGTCGTGCTGCAGAAACGGTCTCAGATTCTGACTGCCCTGGCCGAACAGGCAAAGCCTCAAGCCGCCACGCGCGGTCACGCGCAACCGGTTGCAGGTGTCGCAGAATCCCGGTGCATAGGGCGCAATCAGTCCGATGCGACCGGCATGCTCCGGGTGACTGTATTCCACCGCCGGACCGTCTACCGGGCCGCGATCGACGGGCTGCCAGCCTTCTTTTTCAAGCTTCCGGCGCACCACGTCACCACTGACGTGTCGCTTTTCGAAATAGTCCTGGTTGTCGCCGGTCTGCATCAGTTCGATGAAGCGCAAGGCAATCGGCCGATTTCGCACGTACTCGAAAAAATCAGGCAGTTCGTGATCGTTCAGTCCCTTGAGCAATACCGTGTTGAGCTTGACCGAGCCGAACCCCGTTTCGAGGCAGGAATCGATGCTTTCGAATACCTTCTCGAAGCGTCGGTCGCCGGTAATCTCCTTGAAGCGGCTGGATTCCAGACTGTCTATGCTGATGTTGATTGCGTTGACGCCGGCCGACTTGAGATCTGCGGCAGTCTCACGCAGCCTGTAGCCATTGGTCGTCATGGCCAGTTTCTCTATGCCCGGGGTTTCGCGCACGACCCGCACGATATCCATGAAATCCTTGCGCACCATCGGTTCGCCGCCGGTCAGTCGCACCTTGGTGGTCCCCAGTTCGGCGAATCCGGCAACCAGCCGGCGAATCTCGTCCACGCTCATGAACCCGGTCGGTTTGCCCTGGTAACCATTGGGCAGACAGTATTCGCAACGGAAGTTGCAGACGTCGGTGACCGACAGGCGGAGATATGCGAACCGACGGCCAAAGCCGTCCTGAAGCGTCGTCAATGTGGCCTCCTTTACGAACACGGTAGGTGCCGAGGTTTCCCGTCTTCACCCGGCTCGACGCAGCTTTCCATCGAGCGGCGCCAGCGCCGTGGTCATTGATCACTTTAGGCGGCAGGCGCTCGGAGTGCGCTGTGTGTATACCAGCGCATACGATAACCTGAACAGGCCCTGCATTGCCAGAAATTCAGACAGAAATCGTCGTTCGCTTTGCTGCAAACGATAGCCCGGGCTGACTGGGATTGATCACGATCAAATGCGATGACTCAGCGTTGCGCTCGGTCGGGGATGAACAGGGGTTGGCCGGCGAGGCGGAACCGTCCGATCGCTTCCTGGCCGGATTCGGAAACCAGCCAGCTGATGAACGCCTTCGCTGCCTCGTGGCGGACATCGGGACAATGCCCCGGATCGACGGCGATCACGCTATACGGGTTGAAAAGATCCGGATCGCCTTCGACCAGCAGTTCCAGGTCGCCGCGACTGCCGAAGCTCAACCAGGTGCCGCGGTCGACGAGGATATAGGCATCCATCGCGCGCGCCATGTTCAGGCTCTGACCCATTCCAGCGCCTGATTCCAGGTACCAGGCACCGGTATCGATTGACGGGTCCGTGCCGGTTTTGCGCCAAAGCGCAAGTTCCTTGGTGTGGGTGCCGCTGCGGTCGCCGCGCGAGACGAAACGGGCGCCTAAAGAGCCAATGCGCCCGATCGCGCCGGATGCCGACTCGGCCCCGCGAATGCCCGCAGGATCGTTCGCCGGCCCGACGATCACGAAATCGTTGTGCATCAGGGCGATTCGCTCGACGCCGTAACCTTGTTCCACGAATTCCCGTTCGGCACCGGGCGCGTGTACCAGCACCACATCAGCGTCGCAGCGTTTGCCGTAGGCCAGCGCGGCGCCGGTGCCCAGTGCGACCACCCTGGCTTCGATTCCCGTGGCTGCCTGGAATTCGGGCAGCAGGTGATCGAACAAGCCCGAATTCTGGGTTGACGTTGTCGAGGCCACGATGATGAAATTTTCTTCTTCGGCGCTCAGGACGCCCGCTGATAGCGCAAGCATGACTGCAAGAATCCGGGTTGCCGCAAATCCCCGATATGTCGGGCGTGTCGTTTTCATAAAACCAGTCTCCCGTCGAGAAAATCCCGGCCCTGTCTGCTGGCCGGGCGGTTGAAGAATATTTCGGCCGGCGCGTGCTCGCGCAGGCGCCCATCGGCCATGAACAGGATTTCATCGGCAAGCCGCCTGGCCTGACCGAGATCGTGAGTGCTGAGAATAACGCGCGTACCACCTGAATGAATATGTCGTATCAAGTCCTCCACCCTGGCGGTGCTGTGCGGGTCGAGATTGGCGCAGGGCTCGTCCAGCAGCAAAACCCGCGGTTGCTGCGACCAGGCCCTGACGATCGCCAGGCGCCGGGTTTCGCCGCCCGAAAGCCGCGTTGCCGGCTGGTGGGCCAGGGCCAGAAGCCCGGCCTGTTCCAGGGCTCTCTGTGCAACTTCGCGCCGCGTGCGTGCCGCCATTCCGATGCGCGCCAGCGCGAATTCGACGTTGGCCAGCACCGACCTGCGGAGCATTACCGGTTTTTGCAGCACCATCCCCAGGGCCGCGTGCCGACTGGACGGTCCGTGTCCGGTCCATTCGCCGTTCCATTCGCCGTTCCATTCAATCGTGCCCGAATCCGGCTGGATCAAGCCCATCAAGAGACGCAGTAAAAGACTCTTGCCGGCGCCGTTCGGGCCCAGCAGAATCGTGATCCGGCCCGCTTCGAGCCGGAATCCGACGTCCTCGAGCAGCGTCCTGCCGTTGCGAGCAAAGCGCAGTGACTCGACGCGCAACGGAAGGAGATCGAATGTGGACGCGAAGGCGGGCTCAGGCATGACGTCGGGCCGCGGCGTGCTGCAGCATGCCGGCGAGCATGTTGATCGAAATCGCAATGATGAGCAGTACCATGCCCAGCGCCATGGCCAGCGCCAGGTTGCCCTTGCTGGTTTCCAATGCGATGGTGGTGGTCATCACACGGGTGACGCCCTTGATGTTTCCGCCGACGATGATCACGGCGCCGACCTCGGCGACGGCGCGACCGAAACCTGCCAATACGGCGGTTGTAAGCGAGAGCCAGGCATCGCGCAACAGCGTTGCCACCATGACGTGCTGGCTCGTGTTGAGCACCTGAAGCTGTTCACGGCACGACTGGTCCAGGTCGGCAATGGTCTGCCGCGTGAGCGCCGCTATCAGAGGCGCAATCAGCAGGCATTGGGCAAATACCATGGCCTGGGGCGTGAACAGCAGGCCAAGATCGCCGAGCGGTCCGGCACGCGATAGCATGAGGTAGACGGCAAGACCCACGACGACCGGCGGCAGTCCCATCATGGCGTTGAGCAACGCGGCCACAACCGAGCGCCCCGGAAAGCGGTACACCGCAACCGCGGCACCCAGGGGCAGACCGATCAGCGCGGCCAGCAGGGTCGCGGCAAGGCTGACCTTGAGCGAAAGGCTTATGATCTCAAGCAGTTCCGGCTCGAGTCCAGTCAGGAGATCGAGCGCAATCGCCGGAGCTTGAAGAAACTCATCCATTCAGATACGCCGCCAGGTCGGCATTGCAACGCGAGTGTGTATAAAGTACCCGATTGTCCGGCGCGCCGGCGCACCGCCAGTCGCGGCAAGGATCCGGTGCTCGAACCCATCGGCTTCGGTCACGGTGTGATTTTGCCACTAGAATTGATCGACAAACAAATCCACTGCCAGGAAACGCCCCATGCCGCATACCGCGCCCGACAGCCCGACGCCGCAACCGCTGAGGATTGCGGTGCTTACCATTTCCGATTCCCGCGATTTTTCCAGCGACCGTTCCGGCGATGCACTGCGCGACGGCCTGGAAGCGGCCGGCCATGTTCTGGCGGAACGTGAACTGGTACCCGATGATGTGTTCCAGA
>Ga0209936_1001178_pt1 | contig 14332 bp, 19 predicted proteins | sample SalPonR1_A_D1_MG_FD_185694 | JGI IMG/M metagenome (GOLD analysis project Ga0209936, IMG submission 185694) | Salt pond soil microbial communities from South San Francisco under conditions of wetland restoration - Salt Pond MetaG R1_A_D1_MG... ... | reverse complement strand
TGCGGCGAGGACCGCTTCACTGCGGTCGGTCGAGGCGCGGTCCGCCTCGGTCCGCGCCAGCTCGAGGGCCGCCTCGGCCGCCTCGAGGCGGGCGCGGGCGGCGTCCACGGCGGTCACGCCCTCCGCGCCCAGCTCGAACGACAGCGCGAGGGTCACGCTGGCGTCGACGCGAACGTCCTGCGCCAGGGCGGGCGGAACCTCGGCGGGACCTCGATCGAGCGGGCCGCCTCGGCCAGCGGACTCGGGGTGTCGTAGGCGATCGTGGGTTGGAAGGTGCGCGTCTCGAGCGAGAGGCTGAGCGCGCCGTCGTCCGTGCTCCAGGCGTAGCTGGCGCTGGCCGTGGGAAGCAGGCCCCGGCTGGCCGAGCCGACGCCGACCGCGGCCAGCGTCGCGTCGTCGGCGGCGGCCAGGACCGCGGGGTCCTCGGCCTCAGCGGGGGGCAGATCGGGAAGCTGGGCGACGTCGATCCGGACGTCGGCACCCTCGGGGCCGACGAGGTCGGTCAGGCGAGCGGCAGCCTGCTCGCGCGCGGCCCGCGCGGCGCGGAGGCGTTCCTCGGCTCGGGCGATCTCGAGCGCGGCCCGCTGGCCTTCGCGCTCGCGGGCCGCGCCGCGTCGGATGCGCGTCTCCGTGGCCTCGGCAGCCTCCCGCGCCAGCGAAAGGCCGGCTTCGGCCAAGCGGACGCCGTGCTCGGCGACCTGCAGGCCGGCAGCGGCCTGGAGCGCGCCGGCTTCGAGTCCGGCACGGGTGTCGCTCAGGCGTCGTTCCGCCCTGGCGACCGCGATGCGCCGCTGGGCGCCGAGATCGGCGAGGTCGCCGAGCAGGAACGGCCGCAGCCTGGCCCGTACCGACGCGCTGGTCGTCCAGTCCACGTCGGCGAGCAGCTCGTCCACCTGCTCCTGGGGGACGCCGGGCGCCGCCGTCGCCGAGGCGTACGGACGTTGCGCGGAGAGCTCGCCTTCGAGCGCCACAGGGAACCGGACGGCCGTCAGCTCTGCCCGTGCGGCATCGACCGACCGTCGCGCGGCCCTCAGTGCGGGGTGATCGTCGATCCCGGCCAGCAGCCGGGCCACCGCCGGAGCCACGGCGAGCAGCTCGGCATCGGCGGCCGTGGGACCGGTCGGAGCTTCGGTCGCGGATTCGGTCGCGGGTGCGGACCCCGCTGCGGACCCCGGTGCGGAGGCGCCGCCGGCCTGGGCCCAGGCCGGACCGGCGACCGCCAGGGCGAGCGTCAGCACGCCCAGCGTCCTCGCCAACCGGAGACGGACGGCGGAAAGCGTCACGCCGTCCCCACGATCGTCCGGTACACGGTGATGAGGTGACGGAGGTCGTCGTCGGAAAGCCCGTGCAGCCGTTCGCGTCCGGCGTCCACCCAGAAGTCGGTGATTCGCTCGGTCATCGCGGTTCCTTCGGCGGTGGGTCGGATCCGGACGCGACGCCGGTCGCCCGGATCCCCCTCGCGGACGATCAGTCCTCGCTCCTCGAGATCCGCGAGCAGGCTCGACATCATCGGCGGCGCGGTGTCCAGAAGCTCGGTGAGCTCCTTGGGCGAGGTGGTCCCGTTGGCGACCAGGCCGAGGACCAGGCCTTTGATCGGTCGTATGCCGAGGGGCTCCAGCGCGCGGACCGCCGCCTGGCGCAGCGTCCACATCATCGGCAGCGTCAGCGCGCTCAGCTCGTGCAGCAGCGCGTCGCGGTCGTCGCTGCCGGCGTCGCCCGCCGCGCTTCGCGGCTTCGGTTCGGAGGGGTCGGGACAGGTCACGACGATCATCATCCGCGGACCGGGGCGTGGGTTCGGCATGGTGGACTACAGTCGTTCAGAAAAGTGAACTGTTCTGAAAGCGAAGCGATCGGCGGCGGGCGCGGCTCGTCGCTCGCGTGCCGTCTCTCGTGGCGCGTCCGCCCCGCATCCGCCGCGCGCCCTCAGGCGCCGGCCGCGAACACGGCGCCTAACGCCAGCGGCCGGAGCCGCGAGCGGCATCCGTGGGCGGCTGGCGAAGCATCGAGCACCGCACCGTGAGCGGCAGCGGACGCAGCACCGCGCGCCGCAGGGCCCGTCGCACCGTCCGGACCGCCGTCCACGCATGCCGCCGCGTCGCCGTCCGGGAGCCGTGGATCGCCGAGGCGTCCAGGCGCCGGTCCAGCAAGTAGACCGACGCGGTCGCCAGTCCGACCACGGCCGCCTCACGCAGCGTGAACGACGCCCCCGCAGCGTCGGCGAGCGCCCAGCTCCAGGCGATCGCGACGGCGGGGGCGTCCAGTGCCAGCACGGACGGCCACGCCCACCAAGGGAGGCGGGGCCGTCCGGAGCGCGTCACTCCAGGAAGTCGCGCAGCTGCCGCGTGCGGCTCTCGTGGTACTTGAGCTTGCGCAACGCCTTGTTCTCGATCTGGCGGATCCGCTCGCGCGTCACGCCGAAGTGCTGGCCGACCTCCTCGAGGGTGTGCTGCCGTCCGTCGACGAGACCCTTGCGCATCTTCAGCACCTCGGCCTCGCGGTCGCGCAGCGCGCCAAGAGCGTCGCCCAGGGCTGTGTTCAGCAGCGCGTCGCTCGCGGACTCCTCGGGCGACTCGACCGAGTCGTCGGCGATGAAGTCGCCGTAGGTCGAGTCCTCCTCGTCGCGTCCTCCTCGTCGCCGATGGGCGCCTCGAGGCTGAACGGCTTGCGGGTGAGCTTGAACGCCTCTTCGACCCGCTCGGCGTCCCACTCGGGTCCGAGGGCGCGAGCCACCTCCTCGTGCGTCGGCTCGCGGTTCAGCTCCTGCTCCAGCCGCTTCGCGGTCCGATTGAGCTTGTTCAGCCGCTCGATCATGTGCACCGGGATGCGGATCGTGCGCGACTGGTTCGCGATCGCGCGCGTGACCGCCTGACGGATCCACCAGGTGGCGTAGGTGCTGAACTTGTAACGACGGCGGTACTCGAAGCGGTCGACCGCCTTGATCAGGCCGCGGTTGCCTTCCTGGATCAGGTCCAGCAGGCCGATGCCGCGCCCGGTGTACTTCTTGGCGATGCTGACGACGAGACGCAGGTTCGCCTGGATCAGGTGCTCACGGGCGGCCTGGCCGTCGCGTCCGATCCGGTCGAGCCGGCGGGCCTCGCGGGCGTCCAGGGAGCCGCCTTCCTCCTCGAGACGCTTCTCGGCCTCGAGTCCGGCCTCCATGCGGCGCGCGAGCTCGATCTCCTCGCGCACGTCGAGCAGCTTGACCTGACCGATCTCCTGCAGGTACTGCCGGACGGGGTTGTCCGTTCGCACGGTGGAGCCGGACATGGCCTCGGCACGCGCCTCGAGCGCCTTGATGTCCTCCGCGGCCGCACGGGCCCGGGCCTCGGCCTCCTCCTGCTCCGCCGCGGCGAGCGCTTCCTCGTCGGGCTCCTCTTCGTCCTCGTCGCCCGCGTACGCTTCGTCCTCGCCGGCGGCCTCGACGTCGGGCTCGTCCGCGGCGTCCTCGTCACCGGTCTCGGCGGCGTCGTCGTGCGTTGCGTCGTCGTGCGTGGCGCCGTGGCGCCGCGGTGCTGCGCGGGCGGGCACGAACGGCTCCTCGGCCGCGTCCTCGTCCACGACCTCGACGCCGCGCAGGTCGAGCTGCTCGAGCACCTCGTCGAGCAGGTCGTCGCTGAGATGCGGCATCTCGTGCTGGGCATGGGCAAGGGCCTGTCGCACCGCGTCGGCGGACAGCACGCCCTGCTCCTGCCCCTGCTCGAACAGCGCCTCGAGCTCGGGCAGGTCCAGCCAATCGGGTCGGTCCTGCATCATGTCGGTCGTCACGTCTGGCCTCGCTTTCGTCGACCGCGGGCGGCAACGACGGGGGCCGCCCAGGGGGACGGGCGTCGGAGCCTGCGCGCGGGGACCGTGTAGGGTGATCGGAGCCTGTTCGGGCCGGCGACGGATCGCGGCGCGCCCGCTCCGGGAACGACCGAGGATAGCACGGACTCCCGGCCGGCTTGCGCGAACGGGCGACACGGCACCTGCTACGCTCCGAACAGGAGGTCCGTTCATGTCCGACGCTCCGTCCGACCCCCTCGCCGGGCAACCCGTCCCGCAGAGCCGCCTCGAGAACGTGCCCCGCCTGGTCGCCGCGTACTACACCGATCGTCCCGACCCGGACGACGCCGGGCAACGGGTCGCCTTCGGCACGTCGGGTCACCGTGGCAGCTCGCTCGACCGGTCGTTCAACGACGCGCACGTGGCCGCGATCGCGCGCGCCGTCGCCGACGTCCGGAGCGAACAGGGAACGGACGGGCCGCTGGTGCTGGGCGCCGATACCCACGCCCTCTCCGAGCCCGCGCTGCGGACCGCGCTCGAGGTGCTCGCCGCCGCCGGGGTGGCGGTCGTGCTCGACGCCGACCTGGGGTACGTGCCTACGCCCGTGGTCTCGCACGCGATCCTGACGCGCAACGCCGATGCCCGCGGGCCGCGGGCGGACGGGATCGTGATCACCCCGTCGCACAACCCGCCCCGCGACGGTGGACTCAAGTACAACCCGCCCCACGGCGGGCCGGCGGGCACGGAGCTCACGAAGCGGATCGAGGCGCGGGCGAACGAGCTGCTCGCGTCGGGGGTCGACGCGATCCCGCGGATTCCGTTCGGGAGGGCGTTGCGGTCGGACGGCACGCACCGTCTGGATCTCGCCGGACCGTACATCGACGACCTCGGCGCGGTGCTGGACCTCGACGCGGTCGCGGGTTCGGGCCTGAAGCTGGGCGTCGATCCGATGGGCGGCGCGGCGGCGTCGATGTGGCCCCGGATCGCGGAGCGTTGGGGTCTCGACCTCGCGGTCGTCAACGACCGCATCGATCCGACGTTCGCGTTCATGCGTCTCGATCGCGACGGCAAGGTGCGGATGGACTGCTCGTCGCCGTACGCGATGGCGGGCCTGATCGAGCTCGCGGACCGCTTCGACGTCGCGTTCGGCAACGATCCCGACGTCGACCGGCACGGCATCGTCGCCGGCGGCGGACTGATGAACCCCAACCACTTCCTGGCCGCCGCGGTCGACTACCTGTTCCGGTCCCGCGACGGCTGGCGATCCGACGCCGCGATCGGCAAGACGCTGGTGCTGGTTACGTCGTCGATCCTGGACCGGATCGCGGACGATCTCGGTCGCCCGCTGCGCGAGGTGCCGGTGGGCTTCAAGTGGTTCGTGGACGGCCTCCTGGACGGCAGCACCGGATTCGGAGGCGAGGAGTCCGCCGGCGCCGCCTTCCTGCGGCGCGACGGCACGGTATGGACGACGGACAAGGACGGGATCCTGCTCGCCCTGCTCGCCGCAGAGATCACGGCGGTGTCCGGCGAGGATCCCTCCCGGCGCTACCAGCGTCTGGCGGAGCGCCACGGCGCGCCCGTCTACCGCCGATCGGACGCTCCCGCCGACGACGAGCAGAAGCGCGCCCTGGCGAACCTCGACGCCTCCTCCGTCAGCGCCCGCGAGCTCGCGGGGGAGTCGATCGAGGCCATCCTCACGCACGCGCCGTCGGGCGGCGCCCCGATCGGGGGGCTCAAGGTCACGACCCGCAACGGCTGGTTCGCCGCTCGGCCGTCGGGCACGGAAGCGACAAGGTCACGACCCGCAACGGCTGGTTCGCCGCTCGGCCGTCGGGCACGGAAGCGATCTACAAGATCTACGCCGAGAGCTTCTTGGGCGACGAGCACCTGGACCGGCTGATGGAGGAGGCCCGCTCGCTGGTGCAGGCCGCCTTCGACGCCGGCGCCGGGGACGGCTGAGCGCGCTCAGTCCTGCCGGTCTCCGCGGTAGGGCACGCTGAGGATCGGAACCTTGCTGGAGCGCAGCAGCGCGTCCGCCCGGCTGCCGAGCAGCAGCCCGACGGCTCCGGCGTGCCGGCGGACGCCGACGGCGATCACGTCGGCCTCGACCTCCTCGGCCAGGGCGGGGAGGACCTCGATCGGGTTGCCCTCGCGGAGCACGTGCTGGTCGGCGTGGCCGTGGCTCATCTCGCGCATCGCCTCCTCGGCGCGGCGTGCGTAGTCGGCGTCTCCCCGGTAGCGCGGATCGTCCACCACGTGCGCCAGGACCGTCTCGATCCCGTGCCGCGTCCACGGCTCGACGGTCTCCCAAGCGTGCCGGCTGGCGTCGCCGAAGTCGGTCGCCAGCAGGATCCGGTGCATGTCGGGGTCCTTGGCCTCGTCGCGGACGGTGAGCACCGGAATGCGGCTGCGCCGCACCAGACGACCCGCCGTGCCGCCCAGGAAGAACGCGTCCAGTCGGTTGGCGCCGTGCGCGCCCATGACGACGAGGTCGAATCCCTTCTCCGCGTCCAGAAGCTCGCGCACCGGGTTGCCCCAGCGCAGCTCCCAGTCGCCGCCGTCGCCGGAGAGGTGCCGGAGGCGCTCCTGAATGCGCCGGACCTCGGCGGCCCGTTCCTCGTCCACGCGCCGGACGAGCTCCGGGTTGAGCGTATCCATTCCGGGCCGAAGGAACTTGTGCGTGTCGGTCTCGAAGCGCTGCTGCACGTGCACGATATGGAGGTCGCCGTCGGTCCGCCGCATCAGCTTGAGCGCCAGGCTGCGGGCCTTCTCGGCCGTCTTGGAGAAGTCGGTGGGGTGAAGGATCCTCATCGCGCTACCTCCTGATCGCGACCGTTCCGACGCCGCGGGTCGGGCCGCTGGGCGCCGGCGGCGCGGCCGCGCATCGTCGTCTCGTGCGGCCAAGGTAGCACGCGGCCCGGAGCCCGCCCGAGGCCGTCCGTCTCGCGCGCTCCGGCGCGAGCGGTCGGGTGATCTCCGACGCTCTGGTCGGGAGGGGGCCGTCCGCCAGCTCGCAGGTGGGCGGCTACCGTCGCGTCAACGGTCGCCGAGCGGTATCGCCGAGGGGGGCGTCCGGGGAGGAGGTCGCGATGACCGTCCTGATCGTGTACGGAGATCCCGGCGGTCCTGCCCGCGCCCCGGCCCTGCGTCTGGCTCGGGCGCTCCGTCGAATCGGGATCGAGGCGCACGTGCGCGCGGCTGGCCGGGTGGTGCGGCTGGGCCGACCGTCGGCGCTGGTCGTAGGCGTCGACCGACCGGGCACGGACGAGATCGCCGAGCTGATCGAGAGCTTCGGCCTGAGCGGCGGAACGCTGCAGGTGTTCGGATTCACGGCCGATGGCGCGTCGCTTCCGGCCTGCGCCAGGCCGCTGTCCGGCACGCGGCGTGGAGGGGAGGCGCCGCGCGATCCCGGTGCGGCGTTGCGCCTGGCGTCGGGCCTGACCGCGACGCTGAGCGCCTCGACCCCTGGCGACGCGTCGCGACCCCGCTGAGCCGCCCGACCTCGACAGACGACGGTCCCCGTGGCTGCGGGCTGCCGGGGGACGCCACGGGGACCGTCGGCCCAACGTCGCGGAGTGTTCCGCGCCCCGGGCCGACCTAAGGACACCACGACGCGCTCGGCGTCATGTCGGTCGATGTCCCACACGACGTGTCGTCGGCGGTGCACCGGCAGCCCGTGCCCAGCGTGCAATGCTGGAGATACGCAAGGAACGTTGATCGGGCCGGCGACGGCCGGCCGGGGAGGTACGACGTGTACGACCGTATCCTGATGCCGACCGACGGGAGCGGGTGCGCGCGCAAGGCGACCCGCAAGGGGCTGGAGCTGGCGCGCAGGCTCGGCTCCTCCGTCACCTTCCTGCACGTGTTGGAGAATCCGCTCGTGGCCGGCTACGCGGCGCCCGAGGCGCTGCCGTACTCGGCGCAGCTCTACCAGGACCTGAAGCAGGCGGGGCAGGAGATCCTCGACGAGGCGTTGGCGTTGGCCGAAGAACAGGGGGTCGAGGCCCACGCTCGGCTGGTCGAGAACCGCCGTCCAGCCGACGCGATCCACGACGCCGAGCAGGATCACGACCTGGTGATCATGGGTACGCACGGCCGCCGCGGCGTGGACCGCTGGATGTTCGGATCGGTCGCCGAGGGCGCGCTGCGCCGCTCGGAGAAGCCGTTCATGGTGATCCGCGCCAGCGACGAGGAGCTGGAGCGCGAGGAACATGGCTGAGATCCACGTGTTCGTCCCGCTGGACGGCTCCGAGTTCAGCCGGAGCGTCATCGGCGCCGTCCGCTCGCTGTTCGAGCCGGAGAGCGCGCGCATCACGCTGTTCCGCGTGGGCGACGCCCCGGCGCACCTCGGAGGTCCGCCCGCCCGTCGCACCGTCACGTCCGAGATGATCCTTCCGGAGCCGGACGAGCCCACGCACGTCTGGGACAGCCAGGAGTGGGAAAGCGCTCGCCAGCGGCTTCGCGACGAGCTCAGCCCGCCAGCCCGGCAGCTGCAGCGCGACGGCTGGCGGGTCGAGGTGGCGACGGCGTTCGGCGATCCCGCCGAGGAGATCGTCGCCTGGTGCGAGGAGAACGCGCCGGACATCGTCGCCATGGCCACGCACGGCCGGACCGGGCTCTCGCGGGCGGCCGGACCGGGCTCTCGCGGGCGCTGCTGGGCAGCGTCGCCGAGCGCGCGTTGCGACGCTTGGCGGTACCGGTGCTGATGGTGCGTCCAGAGGCCGTTCGCAGCTCCGAGGCGGACGGGATGGACGAGCCGAAGGGAACCGAGCGCCCCAGCACCCCGACCGAGGGGTGAGGGCCGCACGCCGCCTCCGGCGCCGCACGCAGCGTGCGGCGCCGGAGGCATCGTCGGCACGATGATCCACATCCAGGTGGATCGCGCGGCGCGGGGCGCGGTCGAGGCGGCGGACCCGCGGACCCACCAGCTGGCGACGCTTCGCCTGCTGGGCGACGAGATCGCGCGTCCGCTGGACGAGCAGCAGGTGCTCGAGCGCGCCCTGACGTGCCTGCTCGAGCGTGAGCCGTTCGAGGCGGGGATCGCCTAGCCGTTCGAGGCGGGGATCGCCTACCGGATCGTGGCGGGGGCGCCGGACGCGATCGCGACCGCCGCCAGCACACAGGAGGGATTCCCGAGCCGGGAGGCCCCTCGCGAGCGTTCGGGCGGCGTGCCCGACGACGCTGCGCTGAACGAACACGTTCGACGCGCGATCGCGACCGGCCAGCCGGAGCTGCGTGACGGCTGGTGGGCGCTCCCCGTCGATCGGCGCGCGGCGCTGGCGTTCCGCCCGGTCGACGGTGGCGACCCTGTCGGGCCCGAGTTCCTGCGCACCGTCGCGGTCCTGATCGCCTCGGGCTTGGGGCGCGCTGCGTTGCACGCGCGGCTGGCCCAGAAGGAACGTCAGCGGGCGCGTCTGATCGGCGCGCTGCTGACCGCCCAGGAAGAGGAGCGCGGTCGCATCTCGCGCGATCTGCACGACCAGATCGGCCAGGCGCTCACCGGCCTGTTGCTGGGCTTGGACGCCGCGATCGAGCAGCCCGACCGGGTCGAGCTGGCGCGGCTCAAGGAGCTCACTTCGGCCACGCTGGGCGACGTGCGGCGCATCGCGCTGGACTTGCGACCCTCCGTGCTGGACGCGCTGGGGCTCGACGCGGCGGTGCGCCGCTTCGCGCGGGAGCTCCACGAGCGCCACGGGCTCGAGACCCAGGTGGCCATCCACCTCCCCAGGCTCTCGAGCGTTGAGGAGACGGTCCTCTACCGCGTGTGCCAGGAGGCGCTGACGAACGTGGTTCGTCACGCGCGGGCCTCGAGCGTCTCGGGGTTCGTCACGCGCGGGCCTCGAGCGTCTCGGTGGTCGCGACGGCCAGCGACAGGCAGGTCCAGCTCGTCGTCGAGGACGACGGGAGGGGGTTCGACCCCTCGGCGCTCGCGCCGGCGGACGAGGTAGGGATCGTGGGCATGCGCGAGCGGCTGCAGCTGCTCGGAGGGACGCTGGGCATCGAGACGGTCTTGGGCCGAGGGACGACCGTCCACGCCCGCCTGCCGCGCCGAGCCGGATAGGATGGTCGGCATGAGGGATCCTGTCCGGCTGTTCGTCGTCGACGATCACGCCATCGTTCGCGCCGGCGTGCGCATGCTGCTCGAGTCCCAGGAGGGGTTCGAGGTGGTGGGCGAGGCCGAGAGCGGCGAGGACGCGCTCCGCCTCGCGCCCGACACGGCTCCCGACGTGGTCCTTCTGGACCTGTCGCTTCCCGGCATGAACGGGATCGAGACCGCCCGGGCGCTCAAGGCGGTGCTGCCCTCCACGCGCTACGTCGCGCTGTCGATGCACGAGGATCCCGAGTACGTGCAGGGCTTCCTCGAGGCTGGCGGAACAGGCTACGTGCCCAAGACCAGCGTCGAGACGCAGCTCGTCGACGCCATCCTGGCGGTGTCGCGCGGAGAGTACTACGCTCCTGCCCGTCTGCTGGCCGAGCTGGCGCGCGAGATGGCGAGCGGCGATCCGTACAAGCACGCGCGCCTGACGGGCCGGGAGCACGAGGTCGTCAAGCAGATCGCCCACGGCGCGACGTACCGCGAGATCGCGGAGATGCTGGGGATCAGCGAGAAGACGGTCGCGACCTACCGCGAGCGCGCCAGCGAGAAGCTGGGCGTGCGGACGCGCGCCGAGCTGGTGCGCTGGGCGATCGAGCACGATCTGTTGGACTGATCCGGGGCGAACCGTCGAATGGGCGACGGCCCGACGAATCGTTCCATGGTAAATAGTTCCGAATGGAAATGACTGCGCGGCAGAGCGCGTTCCTCGAGCTGGCGCGCAGCCTGCTGCGCCTGGACCGGAGCGTCGAGCGTGTGATGGACGAGGCGTTGCGCGACAGCCACGCGCTGTCGCTACGCGAGATGTTCGTCCTGGCCGCCCTCGATCGTGGCGACCTCCGGCCCGGCCGCGTGGCCGAGGCGCTGAACCTTCCCCCGCCCAGCGTGACGCGCGCCGTGCAACGGCTGGTGGACCGCGGCTGGGTCGGTCGCCGCACCGGCGACCACGACCGACGCCACGTGGAGCTCACCTTGACCGAGTCCGGACGCACGGCGACGTTCGAGGCCCGCACCGTGCTGGCCCAGGCGCTGGCGGACGCCTGGCCCGACCTCTCCACCGAGCGGGCGGCCGACCTGGCGAACGGACGGCGGACGCCTGGCCCGACCTCTCCACCGAGCGGGCGGCCGACCTGGCGAACGGACTCGCCGGACTGGCCGAGACGCGGGCGGACGCTCGGAGCGACCCAGATGGCTGACGCGACGCAGCGCGAGAGGATGGCCGCGTTCGGCGGCGTGCTGGCGGTGCTGTTCCTGTCGTCGCTCAACATGACCGTCGTCGGCACCGCGCTGCCCCGGATCATCGCCGAGCTCGAAGGCTTCGACCTGTACGCCTGGGCGTTCACGTCGTTCTCGCTCGCGGCTACCGTCACGCTCCCGATCTACGGCCGGATCAGCGACGTGATCGGCAGACGCCCCGTGCTGTTGACCGGCATCGTGGCGTTCACCGTCGCCTCGCTGCTTGCGGGCGCGTCGCAGTCGATGGCGCAGCTCGTCGCCTTCCGGGCGATCCAAGGCATCGGGGGCGGCGCGCTGATCAGCATGAGCTGGGCGGCGATCGGCGACATCTTCGCCCCGCGCGAGCGAGGTCGCTATCAGGGACTCACCGGCGCCGTGTTCGGCGTGTCCAGCGTCGTCGGACCGCTGGTGGGCGGGCTGCTCACCGACACGCTCGGATGGCGCTGGGTGTTCTTCGTCAACGTGCCCGTGGCGATCGTCGCGTTCGAGATCGTGCGTCGCTACCTGCCCCGGTCCGAACGCCGGCCGGGCTCCGGCTTCGATCTGCCCGGGACGGCGCTGCTGATCACCGGCACCGTTCCGCTGCTGGTGGCCCTCACCTGGGCCGGAACGACGTACCCGAACGACGTACCCCTGGAGCGACGTCCGCGTCGTCTCCGCGTTGGCGCTCGCGGCCGTGGCGCTGACCGGCTTCGTTCTCGTGCAGCTCCGAAGCTCGCATCCCACGCTCGATCCGGCCCTGTTCCGCGACCGTACCTACCGCGTCGCGAACATCGCCGCGTTCCTCACCGGCATCGGCCTGTTCGGGGCGGTGATCTACCTCCCGCTCTACATCCAGGGCGTACAAGGGGGGAGCGCCGCCGCGTCGGGGTTCGTGCTCGCGCCCATGATGATCGGCGTGGTGCTGGGCTCCACGCTGAGCGGCTGGCTGGCCAGCCGTACCGGCCGCTACCGACGCTGGATCGCGATCGGCGTGGCGCTCATGGCGGTCGGCTTCGCCGCGACGGCCACCTTCGGCCCGGACACGCCGCTCGGCACGGTCGTGGCGTGGATGGTGGTGCTCGGCGCCGGGATCGGCCCGACGAACTCGCTCCTGACGCTTGCGGTCCAGAACGCGCTTCCGATCCACCTGCTCGGCGCCGCGACCTCGGCGAACCAGTTCTTCCGCCAGATCGGCGGAACGCTGGGCGTCACGGTGTTCGGTGCGATGGTCGCCGGCCGGGTGCGGGCGGGCCTCCCGGATCTGCTCGCGAGCGACGCGAGCCGACTGCCGGCCCCGGTCCTCGAATCGTTGAGCGACCCGAACCTGCTGACCGACCCAGACCGGGTCGCCGCCGTGCGCGAGACCGTCGTGCCGCTGCTCGGTGCGGACGGGTTCCAGGCGTTTCTCGTGCGGACGGGTTCCAGGCGTTTCTCGCGTCGCTGCGCGGCCTGCTGGGAGGCGCCGTCTCCGAGGTGTTCGTCGTGGCGCTGGTGGTGACGGTCGTCGCGCTCGGGGTGGTCGCGCGTCTGCCCGAAGCGGAGCTGGACGACGGCGTCGCGAGGTCGCCGGTCGCGGACGAGGCCGCGAGCGCTGCGGCGCCCAACGCCGCCGCGGCACGCGGCGCGAAGCGCACGGCCCACGCCGCGTCGTGGGGCCACGGCCGAAGCTGACCGGCCCCGTCCGGAGCGCCCTACCGGCGCGCGACCAGGACGCGCGTATCATGCCGGCATGAGCGATTCCGAGACCACGCCCATCGAGGTCCGCGAAGCGACGCTTCCAGGCATCGGCAAGAAGTACGTCATGCCGTTACGCACCGGCGGCAACGTCGCCATCATCGTCCGTCCCGACGGCGAGCGGCAGCTGTTCCATTTTCTCCAGGACGAGGATCGCCCCTGCGACGTCGTCAAGCTGGAGCGTGACGAGGCCCAGCAGCTCGCCAACCTGCTGGGGACCGCGATGGTCGGCGCGCCGGAGCTCGACAAGCTCGAGCTGGTTCTCGGTGCGCTCGAGATCGAGTGGGTGGGCCTGGACGAGGACTCGGCCATGGTGGGACACACCCTGGCCGAGTCGCGTCTCCGCCAGAAAACGGGGGCCAGCGTCGTCGCCGTCATCCGCGGAGACGACGCGCTGCCGAACCCGCCGATCGAGACGGTGTTCGAGGCGGGCGACACGCTGCTGCTCATCGGCGACGACGATCAGACCGACGCGGCACGTCGGCTGATCGAGGGGGCCGAGACGACGACCGCGTGAGCCCGACGTTGCAGCTGGGCCTGATCGCGCTGGCCCTCTACCTCTCGGCCTGGGGGTCGAAGAAGCTCGGCGTGTCCACCGTCGTCGGCTTCATCCTCGTCGGCCTGTTGCTGGGGCCGGGCGGCATCGTTCCGGTCTTCTCGCCCAGCGAGGTCACCGACCTGTTCGGCGAGCTGGGCCTGCTGTTGCTGCTGTTCTTCATGGGGCTCGAGTTCTCGCTGGCCCGCTTCGCGGAGGGGGGCCGCCGGACGATGATCGCCGGCTCGGTCGACCTGGCCAACCTGGCGGTGGGCGCGATGCTCGGTCTCGCGCTGGGCTTCGGGCCGTGGGGCGCGGCGTTCCTGGGGTCCGCGACGTACATCAGCAGCAGCGGCGTGATCGCCAAGCTGCTCTCCGAGCGGAACCTGGTCGCGTACCCCGAGGCCGAGCGCACCCTGGGCGTGCTGGTGTACGAGGACCTGGCGATGGTCGTGGTCCTGGGCGGGCTGGGGCTCGCGACGGCGGGCGGAAGTCCGTGGCAGTTCGCGGGCGTGCTGCTCTTCCTCGCGGCCTACGGTCTGTTCCTGAGGTTCGGTCGGAACGGGCTGGAGCGGCTCCTGAGCCGAGAGGGCGAGGCTCTGGTCCTGCTGCTCCTGGCGCTGGTGCTGCTGTTCTCGCTGGGCGCGGCGGAGCTCGGGTTTCCCGAGGCGGTCGCCGCCTTCCTGCTGGGGATGGTCGTGTCCGACTCCCGGCATCGCGAGCGCGTGGAGGAGAGCCTGGGCTCTTGGCACCAGGTGGCCGCCGCGGCGTTCTTCTTCGACGTCGGCCTGCACGTCGAGCTGGTCGGCGCCGGACGGTACCTGCCGCTGGCGCTGCTGCTGCTGGTGGTGACCACGACGACGCAGGTCGCGACCGGTCTCGTGGCCGGGCGTCTCAGCGGCCTGTCGCTGCGGGGCTCCGTCGGCCACGGCCTGATGCTGGTGCCGCGCGGCGAGTTCAGCCTGGTCATCATCGGTCTCGCCGCGGCC
>Ga0209936_1001171_pt1 | contig 14387 bp, 13 predicted proteins | sample SalPonR1_A_D1_MG_FD_185694 | JGI IMG/M metagenome (GOLD analysis project Ga0209936, IMG submission 185694) | Salt pond soil microbial communities from South San Francisco under conditions of wetland restoration - Salt Pond MetaG R1_A_D1_MG... ... | reverse complement strand
ACAGTAAACTTCAACAATTCGGGAGGCGTCTTGTCGAAACAGATCCCGCTGATGGACCTGATGATGCTGCTGGCCGAGACGCAGTCGAATCCGATGCATGTCTGCGGCCTGGTGCTGTTTGAAAAGCCCGGGGGTCGGCGCGGGCTGGTCAAGGAAATCGTCGAGGCCTATCGCGCGGCGCGACCGACACCGCCTTTCGACAGCGTGCCCGAACTTTCCGGCACGCACACGCCGCGCTGGCAGCAGGCCGATAACTACGACCCGCGCTATCACGTCCAGCACATCGCCATGCCGGCCGGCGCACGCTACGAGGATCTGCTCCATCTGGCGGGCGACCTTCACGAGACCATGCTCGATCGCGGACGCCCGCTGTTCCGGGTCTGGGTCATCGACCAGGTGCCGGGCCGGCGATTCGCGGTTTTCGTCAAGATGCATCACGCCATAATCGACGGCGTCAGCGCGGCGCGCCGGGTGAATGCAAGCCTGCGCACCACCCGGCACAAGGGCGTGCCCAAACCTCTGTTTGCCGTCGACGTAGCCGTGCGCAAGCCACGCCCGCCCAAGGCCCTGGTCAAGCGGCTGCTGGGCCTGAGCACCAACGCGACCAGCCAGTACATGGCGCTGCTCGGCAGCCTGCGAAAGGGCTTGTGGAACCGGATCGGGCTGTCGACCCAGGGCAGCGTGCCGTTCGCAGCGCATCGCGGGCCGATGAACGAACCGGTGTTGAACGCCCGCACGGTGGCCACGCTTTCTCTACCCCTGGACGCCATGCGCCGGGTCGGCAAACACTACGGCGCCACGCTCAACGACGTGGCGATGGCCGTGATCGACGCCGGCGTGCATCGCTACCTGTCCGAGCAGAACCAGCCTTTCGAGCACCGGCTTGTTGCCATGTGTCCGGTCTCGCTGCGGGAAACAGACGACGGTTCCGACGGCACCAAGGTCTCGGCGGTATTCGTGCGCATGGGCAAACCCGGCACCGGCGTGGCCGAGCGCCTGGTTCAGGTGGCCGAATCGATGAACGAGGCCAAGGAAGAAGTGCGCGGCATGTCCAGGGAAACCGCGCTGGGTCATGCCGCCGGCATGATGGCCATCGCCGGCCTGGGTGCGGTCACCCACGCCGACCGGGTCACCCGCCCCTCGGCCAACCTGGTCATTTCCAACATTCCCGGCTGGGATCGTCAGCTGTACCTCAACGGCGCGCCTTTGGTCGGCCTCTACCCGGTGTCGGCCATCGCGGCCGGGGTGGGCCTGAACGCCACCGTCATTTCTTGTAACGGAAGCATGGACTTCGGCTTTGTCGGCAACGGCGCCAGCCTGCACGACCTGCCCGCCCTGGCCGATCACGTGGCGCAGGCGTGGCGCGAGCTGGAGCAGGCGACGCCGGAAAACTGACCGGATGACTTCGCCGCAAAAGACTGAAAAACACGACAGGCCGATTGGATTATTATTGGCAGCTAATGAACGACTGCCAATAAAACTCAGGGCTCATAATTGAACATTCAGGCACATAACCGATAACGTGGTCAGCTGGCAGACACGAACCGCCAAGCTGCTCGGTCGCCTGACCATTCGCCAGGCACTCAAGCGCGACCTGTCCATCGAGGACATGCGCGACCAGATCAATAGAATGGAGCGTTTCTTTCCCGATGTGCCCGACGATGTGCGCATCGACCTCGAACCCGGACTGGAACACTGCGATGCGGAATGGCTGACGCCCGTCTCGGGACCCACCGAACGCGTCATCCTGCACCTGCCCGGCGGTGCATTCATGACCCGGTTCAAGCGCGCCGAGCGCGTTCTGCTGGCGCGCCTGTGCCGCGCCGCGCACGCCCGCGGGCGGCTGGTGTTCTATCGTCTGGCCCCCGAAAACCCCTACCCGACCGGGCTGGAAGATTGCCTGGAGGCATACCGCCAGCTTCTCGAGCTGGGCATCGCGCCCGAGCATATATTCATCAGCGGCATGTCGGCAGGCGGCTGCCTGACGCTGGCCACGTTGCTTTCCCTGCGCGACCAGGGGACGCCTATGCCGGCCGGCGCCGTGCTGATGTCCCCGGCGGCCGACTTCACCGAGCATCGCGAAGCCGGTTCCCGCTTCGACAACGCCGGTCGCGATGCCTTGCTCAGCCTCGAACAGGGCGACGAGATTCGCCGCCTGTACCTGGGCGGTCGCACCGAGCTGACCGCTCACCCCTACGTCTCGCCTGTGCTGGGCGACTTCACCGGCCTGCCGCCGCTGTTTTTCCAGGCAAGCAACACCGAGATCCTGCTCGACGACAGCCGAATCTGCGCCGAACGCGCCCGGGCGGCCGGCGTCGCGGCCGAAATCGAAATCTGGGATCGCATGCCGCACGGTTGGCAGGCCCTGTCATTTACCCCCGAATCCGGTCGCGCCATCGACCGGCTGGCCGATTTCATCCGCGAGCAATGCCCATGACATCACGCACCCGCGACAAGGCTTCGGCCGCCGCCGCGTTCATGCAACGGCTCAGACGCGATCACGCCGGCCTGTCGCGGATGCTGCGCGCCATCGACAGCATGGTCGACCGCCTGGCCACTGAACCCGAGGCGGTGCAACCGCTCCTGGTCGAGGCATTCGGGTACCTGCTCAGCTACCAGCATGGCTACCATCATCCGCGCGAAGACCGGCTGTTCGAAAAGATCAGAGCCCGGCGGCCTGCGCTGGCCGATACCCTGGCGAAGCTCGCGGGAGAACACGAGACCGGCGAGCACGAGACCGGCAAGCTGGCCGAAGACCTGGCCGCCGCCACGGCCGAGCAGCTGCGCGGCAAGAAAGGCGCCCGCCTGGCCGGGAGAATCCAGGACTATGTCCGGCATGCCCGGCTGCACATGCGCGATGAAGAAGCAGTGTTCTACGCCCGTGCCGAGCAGGTTCTGGACAAGTCGGACTGGGCCGACATCATCGACAACGGCGGCCTGCAGGATCCGCTGGCCGACATGGCTTCACTGGCCGATGAGTATCCCGGCCTGGCGGCGCACTTCGATCTCCCGACCCGCCACCTGGGCGCAAGCGAAGCTGCCGCCGAGACCGCCACCCCAATGCACGATAACGTGCTGGCCCTGACCGACCTCTACGGCGGATTGATGCACGAAGGTCTCAACCTGACACGGCGCAATACCAGGCGCCTGCTGGCCGTGCGCGGTCCGATCAGCCTGGCCCGCGCGGTAACTGCAATCACCACCAACAACCTGCGCTTTGCCGGCCAGTGCATGACCCGCCCGTCACGCTGGTTCTTCGAGACGAGCAGCAACTTTATCGTTGGCCGAATCAAGCCGGATCAGGAGAGGTAATCGGGGAAGACCGACAGCAGGGCGCTTTCTACCGTCGATAACGCGACGCCCGAACGCTATCGAGACACGACGCTTTTCCGAAAAAAAATCCCGGTGTCCAAGCTTTCCCTCATTCTTGTGGAAGCTTCAGGCCTTGCGCTCGAGCTTCCGGCGCAGACGCCAGGCGTAGATCGCCACCGCCAGCGCGACCAGCAGGCCGACCCCGAGGCCTTTGGCGAAATGGATTCGCGTCATGCCCGTGTCGATGTCGTGGCGATGGTTCCAGATCTCGACGATCTTGCCGTCCTCGAAGCGGAAGACGTTGATGATTGGAATGACGGTGTCACCCATCATCAGGTGCCCGACCATGGTGTCGGGGACAAAATGCCATTCCCAACGCGTGGCGACCAGGTCGCCCTCGGCAATCTGGTAATCGATTTCGCCGCTCATCTTGCCCAGTGACCAGAAAAAGTCCGCAATTTCCTTTTGCTGAACCGCGGCCTCGGTCAGATTCTTGTCGTCGCCGATGTCGTGAACCACGTACTCGTCTGCCACATAATCGCTGTAGCGATCGGTGTTTTCGCTGAACCATAGATTTTCGTAGAACCCGCGCGCCAGACGCTTGTTATCCTCGGGGTCGGCCCAGGCCAATGGCGCGATCGACAACAAACCGGTCAACCAGCCGCAGATCAGCACTGTCTTCATATCCTGCATGGCAACCTCCTGTGCATCATGACCCGGTTCATTTTATGCGCAACGAAAGGCCGGGAAAAGCCGAAGCATGCCGATGCAAGCGAAAACCGGAAAGTCCCCCTGAGACCTGTGAACGTCGGCCGGTTTGCCCAGCAAGTTCAGATCGGGCGGCCTTCCTCGAGAAGCGCCTGGCCAATTTATCTCGGCAATTTCTTTTCGGTCTTGTGCGACGTTTCTTCGCGCCGGCGCGTCTCATTGACGTACAAGCAATGGAGTTCGGATGATGAGAACACTCGGGTTGATGAGAACACTCGCTGCGCTAACGATCACATTCGCCCTTGGCCCGGTATCTTCAGCCCGCGGCGATTGCCCCGATGCCATGTCCGGGAGCTGGACCGGAACTCTCGCTTTCCGAGATGAACCCCTTGCCATCGACCTCGACGTGAATGTCTCCCCGCGGGCCACTGCACGGGCAAGTTTTCCGGAGTTGGTTCGGTACGAGCAACCTCTGAAGATTGAGTGCGAAGCGGCCCGGGCCAGGCTTTCGCTGCCTTTTGGACTGGGCGATGCGTTGCTCGATATCAGTGATGGCCAGCTTGCGGGTACCTCGGACATCGGTGCCGAGTTGTCGATGCGCGCGGCCACGCCTCGCACCTTGCGGCGAACCCACCACGAGATCGCAGAGGTGGCGGGCGAATCAGTGATGGGCACACTGGTGAGACCCGACAGTTCCGGCCCCTTCCCGCTGGTCCTCGTGCTCGCTGGCTCCGGAAATCCTGTCCGGGCGAATGCGGGTTATGCCGGATGGGCCGACTGGTTTGCCCACCGCGGATTCGCGGCCTTCGTCTACGATCGGCCCACCGACGAGGTCGAACTTGACGGGCGGCTGCTCACTATCGCGGATCACGCAGCGTTGGTCATCCAGGCACTGAACAGACTGGGCGAGCTTTCGGACATTCGTTCCGACGGCGCCGGGCTCTTCGGGCGGTCCCGCGGCGCCTGGATCGCGTTCGAGGCAGCCGGCAACGACGCCCGGTTCGCCTGGCTGGCAGGCACCGGGAGCAGCGCATTAGGGGCAATCGACCAGAACCTCGCCGCCTCCCGGCAAGTCCTGGCCAATGCGGAGCTGTCGGCCAGCGAGCGGGCTGACGCGATGGCCGTGCAGACCCTGCACGCACTGACTGCGGAAAATCCGGAATTGTGGCCCCGGCTGGCCGCAGCCCTCGCCAATCGGAAAGAGGTCTGGGCAGATCTAGTCAACCAGCCGCGCGACCCGGAAGATCTGGGCTGGTTCGCCGCCCACGCTTCCCATCGCCCGGCAGACGCCATTGCGCAACTCGACGTTCCGGTTTTTCTGGCGTGGGGCGCAAATGACCGCGTCACGCCGGCGGAGACGAATCAAGCACTCTTCGAAGTGCTTCTACCGCCGGAATTCGAACACGAGCTGCACATCTACCCCGGGGTCGGACACGGACTCGAAGGACCGTTGAACACCGACGGCGACGAGGAGATCGTCTGGAGCGGAACCAGCCCGGCGTTCATCGTCGACCTGGAACGTTGGCTCGCCCGCCGAATGCCCACTGCGCCCACAAACCATTGAGATTCTGGGCAGCCACAGCGCCGGGACTCACGACCACCTCAAGGCGGGCTCTTTGATGAAAGTCTCTCCAATTCAGTAGTTCACGTGCACTAATGCTAATGTGTATTGACACGCACATGGAATAGGACATTGAAATGAAGGCTATAGCCGGAAGATTCCTGGGAGTCATGCTGCTGGGACTGACTGTTTCGACCAGCTCGATGGCGGCCGAGCCTGTCACTCCAGAGCTTACCGACAAACTAAGAGAGCTGCTTCAACAGGAGATGAGGGCTGTGCAGGGGGCCATGGCATCGATTCATTCCGCCATGGTCATGGGACAACATGCCGCTGTTGCCGAAAATGCCCAACGTATCCATGACAGCTTCATATTGCAACAATCGCTGACCGAACAGGACCGCAAAGATCTGATGTCGGCCGTACCGGAAGGCTTCATCCAGCTGGACAAAGAGTTCCATCAGCTTGCTGCGTCACTTGCAGCGGCCGGTCGAGATGAAGACACAAGAAAACAGCAAGCGCTCTTCAACGACATGACGGGCAACTGCGTCGAGTGTCACGGGACGTACGTTTCCAACCGCTTCCCCGACGTCAACGCCGGCAAGAACTGATCAGGCCTGGCCAATCTTCGGGCGAAGTCGGGACAGGCACGCGGCAGGAGCCTGGTGCTCTTGCCGCTTCAGGAAAGGCCTGTTGGATTCAGCCATGATGGACCTGCGGCGGGATCAGCGTAAAATCGTGGTGACAAGGATTCCCGGCGTTTCGCGCGAGATTGATCGCCCGGCGGGAATCGGCTCCCATTCGTTTTTGCGATGTACCACGGTGAAAGTATGAGCAATCCAGGCCCCGGGCCGCTGTTTAAAATGCGTACCCTCCTGTATCGCGCCAGGATGCTTGCGCTCAGGGGCCTGACGATGCTCATGCCCGTCCCTCGCCCCATATTGTTCGTGGGCGCCGACAGCACGCGCGAGCTGACCCGTGCCATCGCGCGATTCGGCACCGGGCACGTGTTCATCGTCACCGACGCCACGCTGGTCAAGCTCGGCGTCATCGAGCCCATCGTCGAGCACCTGACGTCGCTGGATATCCGAACGACGGTATTCGACCGCGTGGAACCGGACCCCGATTTCGCACTGGTCGACGCCGGTGCGGCCGAACTCGAGGCGGCCGGCTGCGACGCGGTGCTCGCGGTTGGCGGCGGTTCGCCCATGGACGCAGCAAAGGTGATTGCGGCGCGGGTCACCAGCAACAAGCCGGCCGCCAAACTGACCGGCATTCTGAAGCTGACCGCGCCGCCTCTGCCCATTTACGCGCTCCCGACCACGGCCGGGAGCGGGTCCGAAGTCACGATTGCAGCGGTCCTGACCGATCGCGAGGCGCAGCTCAAGAAGCCGGTCGTCGATCCGAAGCTGGTCCCGGCCGCTGCCGCGCTGGATCCTCTGCTCATGCTCGGCTTGCCGCCCGGTGTCACCGCCGCGACCGGCATGGACGCGATGACCCATGCCGTCGAGTCCTATCTCTCGCGTCATGCGACGCCGGATACCGATCGCCTCGCGCTGGCCGCGGTGCGCATGATCACCCGCCACCTGCCGCGGGCCTACGCGGACGGCAGCGACGTGGAGGCGCGTGAAGCCATGGCGATTGCCGCATCCTATGCCGGTTCCGCGTTCACCAGGGCCAACGTCGGCTATGTCCACGCTATCGCCCATCAGTTCGGCGCGCGCTACCACACACCCCATGGATTGGCCAACGCCATCGTCATGCCGCACGTGCTCGAATACACGCGCCCGGCAGCAGAGCGACGCATGGCCGACCTTGCACGGGCGGCCGGCGTCGAGAGCGAAACCGACGCCGAACTGGCGGAAGGATTCATCCGGCGCATTCGTGATCTAAACGACGAGCTAGGCATACCCGATTGCCTGACCCAGCTCAGGCGGGCCGACGTACCGGCCATCGCCGCGGCCGCGCTCAAGGAAGCCCACAGCCTCTACCCCGTGCCGCGCTACATGGACCGTCGGCGCTGCGAGGCGGTGATTACGCGCATGCTGCCTTCCAGTGAAGCGGATTCCTGATGCGTACATCGAAGGCCTGGACATGCGCAGACCGGGTAGAGGTAGTTCTATATGGACTGCACCGATTTACTTTAAAACACCGAATCATCGCCCCAGCGGGGCTCGGTCGCCTTCCTGTCTGATATGCGGCACTTGATTGGCCGCTCCGATTTCCTCACAGACTGCATCAAATTGCTTATCCGATAGCCTCCCACGATCGTAAAATTCGCACGCCAGCAGTCCCCATGCAATTTGGCGCATTGTCTTCGCGTACTTCGCGGCAGCAATGACGAACCAGACCGCGAATACAAGCAGCGCGAAGAGAAGAAAAAGCGGAAGCAGCGAAATAACAAGACCAAGAGGGTTAAGAGTCATAAAGAAGCTTCTCCTTTTTAGATAACGGGAAGTACGATTCTGAAATCGGATCGGGCTGGAATTTTCAGCTACAAGACCTGACCCCTGCAACGCGCTCGAGAAGTGCCTGCCCAATCTGTTGTTGACTGCCTCATAGCCCAATGTCAGCCTATCGCGTCTCGCCCGGCCGGTCAAAGGCGGACCTGATGCCTGCGCTTTTTTCAGGCCGAACGCCGAAAGACATGCTCGCCGGGCGAATTCGGACTGCGCGGGCACTTCAAAAGTGGCTGTCCAATGTGTTGTCGGCTTTTGCCAGTGAAACGGCTTCGCGAAGCCTTCGCAACCGCTGGCCCTGTCCGGAAGCTTGCCGGCTTCCCGTATTCAGTAATATGGCCAAACCGGGTAAGCCGACATGAGCGAGCAAAGCGAACAATCGAAAGCGCAAGACCCCGACCGTCCGACAGCGTCGGAGCGCGATAGCGCCGGCGCGAATGCCGGGAGCGAAAGCTACACCGATCATCTCCGGCAAGCACTTTTGTCGCCGGATACGAATTTCGAGACCGGTCACCGCAGCGACAGAAGTCACGCCGTGCTGGATGTGGCGATCTACGCAGGGGTCGTGTTTCTGGCGGCCTTGTTCGCACGGATTACCGGATACTCGGGCTGGGACTTCGAGTTCGGTTATCTGCTGGATGCGGCAAAAGGTGTATTGACGATTGGCATCGCCCTCGCCGCGGCGGTTGCCGGGCTGGGCGCGTACGGCTCGCGCGTCGGAACCTCGCACTCGACCGGGTTTTATCTCGAAAAACTCGGCGCCGGCCTGCTTCTGCCCGCGATACTTCTGGTGGCGGCGATCGGCCTGGACATCCTCGACGCCCGAATTCATGCGTGGTTCCGTGGTCTCTCGGTCGCCTTCGTGTATGTGCTCGTCTTCGGCCTGGCCTACCGCTATGCCGCTCCGGGTAGACTTAAAGTTGCGGCAGGCTTTCTTGCCGGCTTCTACATCCTATACCGGCTTCTGGCGCTCCTGTTTTGAACACCGGAGCTTAACGGGCGCAACGCAACACATGCTTGACAGAGTCGAGACCGAGCGCTCCGTCGATCCCTTCGATCGTCGATATCCACGGCGATCGGGCGGAACGACACCGAGACTGGCGGCGCTTGTCTGCTGCACCGCCCTGCTGGCCATGTCGGCATCGGCGCTCGCGCAGGCCGATTGCGCCGCGGCGCCCGGCGGTTGGCCGCCAGGCGAATGGACCGTGGTCTGCACAAACGACGTGATCGCCGGACTGGATCAGACCGACAACCTGGTCGAAGGCGGGCTATGGAGCGACCAGGTCTGCTCGGCCTCGACTGCAGGCACCCCCGCCGCGCTCGCTCGCGAAACGCTGCTCGACGCCGGCACCTGGCTTGCATCGCTTTGTTTCAAGGCGCCGGCCTTGCCCATCGAAAGCGTCGACGGGCAATCGGCATGGAAAGCGTCGCTTGCCCGGGCCGCTACGAGGTCCGAGTCCGGCGGCTACGACGCGGGCGTCTACAAGGACGGCGAGCTGTTCGTCAACTACGATTACTTTGTAGGGGAAGGTGACTTCAGCGGCAGTGCTACCGATTTCGTGCCCGGCGACGACGGCCTGGCGACGCTCGTTCACGAGCTTTTTCACGCCGTCCAGGTCAGCTATTCGGATCCGGAAAAGTGGCACCGGTGGGTGGTCGAAGGGACCGCGGAAGCGGCCGAGCTCGCCTGGAAAAAGCGCCGGGGTCTGACGTCCAGGGGCCAGACACGCTATTTCGACGACCCCCTGCATCGGCCGCGCAACCGCGATCACGCTTATCGGACATCGATTTTCTGGCTCTGGCTCGGTCGCCGCTTTGGCAGTCCGTCGGAGATTGCGTACCTGCACGAAATGTTCAAGATCGGCGACTTTGTTGCAGGCTACGGATTGAAGGACTTCGACACCTTCCTCTTTCGGCGCGACACCAGCCTTTACGAAATCTTTCCGGCGTTCATTGCCGAACGCGTCTCGCGCCCGGTCATGTATTCCGACGGCAACCGATCCGTTTCGATCCGATACGAGGAGCCCAAAGCAGAAGAGACGCACCGAGGCCGCGTCGCCGTGCTTGCCGCCGACCCGGTCACGGTGAACGTCGAGGTTCCGTCCGACAAGCTCGGCGAACTCACGATCAAGCTTCGCGAGAACGATGACGACCTGCACCTGATCGTCGATGATCAGGTGCTGAGCGGGATCAGCCCGTTTTCTTCGATGCCGGCCGATCAGCGCGAGAAAAAGCCGCACCTGCGTGACGCCCGCTGGCAGGCCGAGCGGAATCGGTTTGTCGGCCCGGTCGGCGGCGGGGACACCCCGTCCGAATTCTTCGTGCGGGTGGCGCGCGTCAAGGAAGACGACAACGAAGCCAGCTCCAGTCCCAAGGCCTACACGCTCGACATAGAGCTCGAGCCGTTGGGAGAGTGCGATTTCAGCGCATCGCTTTCCGGCGATACCAGCAAGACGTCGGCGCGCGGAAACGTCGCGCATTTTTCCACCGGCGGGGGCGCAACGGTGCAGGGGATGCTCTCCAATCCAGAAAATATCGATCGCATGTCCGGATTCCTGGAAGCCTTCGGCGGCGGCGCCAGCGACGAAGAAAAAGCCCGGATGCGCGAGAGCGCTGAGCGGTGGAAGGCCGAGGCCGCACAGATGCCGCAGGAGACGCTGGGCATTTCGCTGTTGGCAATGGATACCAACGCATCGGGCGACGCGATACTGGCGCAGGCGATCGGCGGCTTCAAGCTCCAGCTTTCGGTCATGGATCAGCCCATCGAACCGGGCTTCAAGGGCGCGCTCGAACCAAGCCTGGTTGTCGTCCACACCGGCGACTGGACGGACGATGTCAGCCGGCAGATTCGTTATTCCTGGGCACCCGGCGCGCCGGGCAGCGCCTCGGTGAACATTTCCAGATATTCGAAGAACGTGATGACCGGTACGCTGTCGGCCACGCTCGAAGGCCAGGGCGTCTACAAAGAAGCCACGGGAGAGCCTCCGGTCATCAATCTCACCGCAAGCTTTCAGGCGGTGCGCCACAACCCCCTCGCCGGCGAACTGGGCTGCATTACCCGCAACTGATCGGGACCTGGCAGTAAAACCCAGAAAAAAATCAAGAGAGCCCGGGGGTGAGGTTTTGTATCTTGCCGTCGCAGGGGTCAGGTCGTGTGACGTGCCTCAGGATGCCGGAATGCCATCTTGCTTTCAGGACCGCAGCTCGGCATGTATTATCCAGCCTGAGGGCGGACGCGCTCGCGGTCTGCGGTGCGACGATCAGGATCAGCTCCTATCGAGGGAAGCAGCATGTCCGAATCAGGTCAAAAATGGATCCAGTATCTCGACGCGCTCGTTGGACTGTCCGTGGTCTTCACGCTGATCGTGCTGATAGTCGAGGTGCGGGGCAACTCGCTGGTGATCGAGCGGCAGATTCGGACCGAGCATAATACCGGCATTGTTGCGCCGTTGATCGCCACGAACGAATTGCTGTCGGCTTACGAGAAGATCAAGACCAGGGATGGCTGGGAAGCGGATATCCGAGCCTTCATGGATCATTACGGACTGGAGCCGCGTGAAGCCATAGCATGGACGCGCATGCTGCTTGGTATCTGGTGGCAACGGGAAATCGACTATTTGACGAGCGGGCCGTCCGATGAACTGGCGGACTCGGTCCGCGGGCTGCTGGCTTACCCCGACAACGCACTTTTCTGGACATTCAACGGCGACTCCTTCGACCCCGACTTCCGGGCCTTCGTCGAACGCCAGCGCGAATTGATTCCGGCGGAGGAGGTCCCCGTAACCAGCCGCTCGAGCTTTCCATCTTCCGAGCCTGATGGCGATTAGAAACAATGGGATTAGGGAGCGTCCGCATCCGGCATGGCGACGCCGCGATGGTCTCCAACGAGCTTGAACGGCAGGCGGGCGCGCTTCAGATTGTAGGGCTTAGGGTCGTTGTTGCGCCGCACGATCCTGCTTGTATTCCTGCACTGCCCTGAAAAGGTAGGCCATCGTTTCAAGTTCGGTATTCTCGTGCAGTCTGTATGCTTCGAAAAGGTATTCCCATGCCGGGAGGAGTCCGGGCATCTCCGTGATCACCACGTCGATATCGCTGAAGACGCCGCGTCGCGTCGTCTCCGACAACAGTCCATTGATCACCGCGTTTTCGGCGTCGATCCAGGTGTTGATTTGCTGGCGTGCGGTATAGAGCGCCTGCACCCACTCGATATCGGTGAACTCCGGGTCGGGTTGCATCAGCTTGGCGATAATCTCGGGGTTCTCGATGCGCGAGGTGTTCATACCGATAAACTGGGTGCTTCGCGTGCTCTCGGCCGTATAAACGGCAATACGGTTCGCCTGGTTCAACTCGGCGATCAGAAATGCCAGGCCAACGATCACCCCGAGGTTGGCCAGCAGTGAAAGCCATTGATTGAGTTTTTCAAGCTTCATGAGTCCGCCTCAAACCGTCTGGAGTATCCGGGATGTTATGGCGTTATAGCGAAAACCGTCAAGTTACCAATGCGTTCATAAAGCCCGCAGCCTGTACGCCTCGCTGTAACGCAGGATTTATCGTCCTGCGCTTCATTCTTTTGCAGGAGACTTAGGTGCTTCGAGCCCACTTGATCCTGAGTATTTCGTGGACGAAGAGACCGGGGAGAGTCGAGACATGAAAGTCGAGACAGGCACAGACCAAAGCTGGAAACCGGAATTCGGCTTCGCCAACGCCCTGGGTGCGCTGGACAAGCTCAAGGCATACGCCGAACACTTCGACAAGACCTTCATGAAAGAACAGACTACAGCGTGAAAATACAGGCTACAGCCGCCACCCTGTTCTCGCCTGGCCGAAAAGTCAAAAAGCGCACGACCTCCCTCCAAATGGCCTCGATGCCATATTTCGTATGCACGGGATCCGAGATTCATCGAGTAAATCGGACGCAAGCGAGCAAAATCCCCGAAACCTGCCAGTAGGGGCCCGCCTGCGCAGCAAGTTCGGACTGATCTGCCACTTCGAGTAGCGCCTGTCCAATTTGCTCCTCTTAAGGCAAAAGCGGTCTGTCGGTAAAGCGCTGCGCCCGGTCAAGCCGGCTCGACATGGATCAATACGTTGCCTGCGGCAGATTCATCTCGAGCCTACCAGCTGCCGTCGCATGCAATCGGCACATCGGTGAAAGCGCCGTCCACGGAAACGGTAGCTTCCTCGTCGAATGTACCAACCATCGCGAACTCGAATTCACCCGAAGCCCGATCGCCATCGACGGCGGTCACGGTAATCGTCCCGGATTGGGCGTCAAACGTTGGACCATTAATAAAGGCTGCTGAAAAGCTTGGCTTCGGTTCAGAAACCTCGTAGGTTTTCGGCTCCGGACAGGTTGGCAGCGTGATAGTAACGGTAGGCGGCGGCTCACCCGTCAGGACCTTGCCCAACCGATCCATCATGGTGAACTCACCCTCGCTCCAGAGGCCTTTTTCGACCAGCGCGCCTTCGATACTCATATCCACCGCGCCGGAGACTTCGAAACTTCCGCGCGCACCCATTACCGTCGGATGAAAGGGCTCGCTATGATCGACCGTGGCCCAGCCTTCACTACTTTTTTCCATGAGCACGATCTCTGCAGAACCACCGGGAATGGGTGATTCGCGCAACACCACGGCCTTGTCCCCTGCCACTCGTTCCGCGGTGGCAACGCGGACGTCCGCTTCCTTTATTGCCGCTTCCAGGTATTGGCTACGCTGTTCGGGCGACAGGGCATCGATCTTTCCCGCCCTGGCTTTGTCTAGAATGCCGAGTTCGGCGAGCTCCATGGCCGTTGTTGCATTCATGACTCTTTCGACCTTCGCACGGTTTGCGGCGTTCTCTTCCTCGAAGCTGGCGAGCGGTGAGTGATCGTCTGCGCAAGCCCCTCCGGCAAGAAAAAGGCCGACAATGAAGGAGCCGGTCCACCTGCGGTCAGAATTCAGATACATTTGCAGCTTCATCGTTTGCCTCGTGCGTCGAATAGTATTTGGACCTTGTGGAAGCCTAGTGGATAAAAGGCTACTTTGCAAACCACACTATTACGGCCAATGGCGCAAAAGAAACCGGACGCCCACCACGTTCACTTCCTTAAGTTCGAAGAGCCGAGCCCGGGGTCCAGTCCCACCGGCGGATGAAATCCCGACGGGTTTTTACATCGGTGCACATAACTCATGTTGGGCCGGAGCTAGAAAGCGCTCCACCAAGAGCCCGAATATATGTCAGCAGACCCATTCTTCGTCGCAACAATCCGAATCCGAGAACTCCCGCGAATCGGGAGCCAGGCGCGCTCGGCCCGGAAAAACCGGAACAGCCCTAAAACAGGCTTGACTCGGGGGCGGCGTCCATATATGTCC
>Ga0209936_1001168_pt1 | contig 14401 bp, 13 predicted proteins | sample SalPonR1_A_D1_MG_FD_185694 | JGI IMG/M metagenome (GOLD analysis project Ga0209936, IMG submission 185694) | Salt pond soil microbial communities from South San Francisco under conditions of wetland restoration - Salt Pond MetaG R1_A_D1_MG... ... | reverse complement strand
TTGGGTCGTATCCATCAAAATGTAGTTTCTTAAGATCTTTTGTTTTTAAATCATAAAGATAAAAACCTATGCGCGGATTGTTGTATTTTTCTGTTACAGTATCCGGTTCGTTTAGCCATTGACGGCCCATGACCGGAATAATATTAAACAACAATTTATGGTTTTCAAGGGATAGATGAGGATGCCATGCACTACTGGTCATTTTCCCAAAATCATGAATTTTATGGATTCTTTTACTGATAGTATCAAATTCATACAAACTAAAATTTTTGTAAACGGCTTTATGGGTTCCTCCATCCGGGAAACGGCTAATTCCTTTAGGTGGATGACCCGCTTGCAAGGAATAATAAAAAATAATGGTTCCCTGGTTGGTATAGATTCCTTGAGAATAATCAGGAATGAGCATAAGATGGTCGTAATAACAGCCTGAAAGCATGAATAGCAGACTTACAGCAATAATATATTTAACTTTAATGACTTTCATTGGCCGTTGTTTTATTCTTTAAATAACTATAAATAATGATTAAAATTCCTGTCGGAATGAATAGAATACCACTATAAAAGGTTAATACACTAAGGTTTGGCTGGTTAAGATATAAGCCAAAGGTTGCTACAAGCTGAGTTAGGGCAGCAAGCGTAAGTATTTTTACGATAAAAAATGCTAAACTACTTTTGAAAATATACCGTGAAAAGATTAATAAAGTGGCTATACCCCATAGTAAATATCCGGTTTGATTGATTAAAATAACCATTGAATGGCCATTATAAAAGTACCAGTTTAGTACAATACTTTCGGGTTTTGTGTCGATTATAAAAGGGAGATATAAAAATTGAGAGCCATAGGAAATATTTACGACTAAAATATATAAGCCATAAAGGATAAACCCAATTTTAGCGGTTATATTCCATTGATTGCCTGTTATTTTTTTATACAGTTCGTAAAGCATAAAAACCAGGGCAGGAGCAATTAAAAAGGCAATGGCAAAGTTGGAGATATATAATCCCTTATTTTGCTGTATTGAGTTGAGCTGATCGGTAAAACTGATTCCTGTTGGCAACGAAATAAAGGAAAATATTGGCCAAAGGATAAGAAGTAGCGTAAAGGTAATTGCACTTAGGCTGAGTTTCGACTTTCGCATGACTAAATGATTAAGGTTGACAAGCTAAGATAATATATTATCCCCTAAATATCAGGATTGAATATAAAATTTTAACCAATAAATACTTAACGCTAAGCGTGAAGTATGAATAAGGAATTCAAAAGTAACTAAGTCACTTGCGAATTACCTTACTTTAAATTAAACATTGAGTACTTCTCCTTCAGATTTTGCAATAATAACTGCGCCACAACTATCGCCCCATACATTGGTAGTGGTTCTGAACATGTCTAATATTCGGTCTACCGGAAGAATTAAAGCCATCAACTCAAGCGGTAAGCCTAGTACTTCTAAAATAATGGTAATAATAACCAAACTGGCCATGGGGACCCCTGCGGTACCAATACTTGACATTAAGGCAGTAATTAATATCAGTATCTGCTCTTTTAATCCCATATCCACCCCTTTGGCCTGTGCAATAAACATTACCACTGCTGCAATATAAATAGCTGTGCCATCCATGTTTATTGTTGTTCCAATGGGTAATGTGAAATTTGTTATTTTATGCGATACCCCTGACTTTTCATTTGTTTCTTTCATGTTAAGGGGTAGCGAAGCTGCTGATGATGCTGTAGAAAAAGCGGTAATAAGCGTGGTTTTTACATTGCTTAAATGTTTAAATGGTTTTGCCTTTCCGATAAACCGGGTAAGTAAAGGCAATGTTATTAACGAATGGATTAAAATCCCGCCAATTACAGTTACCATAAATGTTCCCAGACTGGCAACCATATTGCCAAAATCTTTCTGTTCAGCTACCACTTTAACAATTAAACCGAAAATTCCGTAAGGAGCAAGTTTGATAATGAACATGGTAATTTTCATAAACAGTTCAAAGAAGGCATTGAAGAAATCAGCCAGAATGATATTGCTTTTTTTATCAATTTTACTGATAAATATACCGGCTACTATGGCAAAGAAAATAACGGCCAGGAAATCATTGTTTGCCAATGCATAGAATATGTTTTCCGGTACAATCTGAATGAAAATATCACCCATGCTTGGTCTGTCAATGCTGATAGATTCATCAATAGCAATAGATGTAATATCCATGCCAACTCCGGGTTGTATAATATTTACCATCAATAATCCGACAATAATAGCAAGAGAACTAGTCGTTATATAATAGGCTATCGTTTTTAATCCAAGTTTTCCGAAACTGCCCTCACTGCCAATATTCACTATCCCCGAAATAACCGAACTTAAAACTAAAGGAATAACAATCATTTTAAGCATGCGAAGGAATATGTCGCCCATCCAGGCTACATAATTCACATACTCTTTAAGAAAAATTCCAAAAAAAATGGCCAGGATAAATGCGATTAAGATTTGCCAGTGTAATGCTATTTTTTTCATATCGAATAGTGTTCAAAAATATTTATAAGCCGTAAATGTAATAAAAAATGATTATGTTTTAGACTTATAAAAAAAGAGAAGTTTAAAAGAAGATTAATAATTATTTATTGGTTATTACAGTATTTTGTAATTTTATAAATTAGTATTAAAGAATTTAAAATGGGAAAAATTAAAAACAATCTTTTTCATATTATTTTTGAAACGGATACAAAATCTGGAAAATTATTTGATGTTATCCTTTTATGGGCTATTTTATTGAGTGTGCTTACCGTTATAGTCGAAAGTATAAAACCGGCAAGAGCAAACTATGGTGATATTCTTTCTTTCGCGGAATGGTTTTTTACTATCCTTTTTACCATTGAATATATAATTCGTATTTGGGTTTCCCGGGAAAAAATAAAATATATATTTAGTACACTGGGAATTATCGATTTTTTATCTATTATTCCCACTTATTTTAGTTTACTGTTTGTCGGCACACATTATTTAATGGCCATACGTATTTTAAGATTATTGCGGGTTTTCAGAATCTTTAAGTTAAATTATTATTTAAGTCAGGGAGAAATAATTGTGCTCGCACTTAAAGCAAGTATTAAGAAAATTAGTATTTTTTTATTTGCCATTTTAAATATTGTTGTCGTCATTGGTGCCCTAATGTATGTTGTAGAAGGAGAAGCCAGCGGGTTTGACAGCATTCCCCGAAGTATTTACTGGGCTATTGTAACCATAACTACGGTAGGATATGGGGATATTTCCCCACAAACTCCTTTGGGACAGTTTATATCATCTATTATAATGATTATTGGATATTCGATTATAGCTGTGCCTACCGGTATTTTTTCGGCTGAATTTGTCAGACAATCGAATCCTAAAGAAGAAAAGAGATGTGCGAACTGTAATAAAGTAATTCATGCAGAAAAGGATAATTTTTGCTCAAACTGTGGTTCAAAGTTGAATAATTAGCCATACTGATGCAATAAATTTTTAAGTCCCTGGTAGTTAATATCTGATTTTTTTGTAAATTTAATTAGTTAAACTAAAACCCTGAAATTATGAAAAAAGTATTTGCTATTCTGGTTTTAACTTTGTTTTCATTATCTGTTGGAACAACCTCTTGTTCTGATGATGTAAAAAATCCTGTGGATTGTGTTCAGCTTTTATCTGATTATACCGAAGCACATACAGCTTATGTTCAAGATCCGGATAATGTGGACAAATGTGTCACCTTAAAAAACGCTATTGAGGATTATCTGGATAGTGATTGTCCGGCACTAACTCCTCAAATGCGGGAAACTTTAAATCAGGAATTAGATGCACTGAATTGTTAATCTTATCATTGTATTTTTTGCTGTTCATATGAAAAAATAATTTTTCTAAGAAATTTTCACATCTTCCTGTGAAAATTTCTTATTTAGCCATTCGCACAATTTTTGGATTAAATTTAGCTAATATTTCTACTAAATCTTGCTGATGTTCCATTACCTGATGGATATCTTTATATACATGAGGATCTTCGTCAGTATTGCCTCCAATTAACGTAATATTTAAGTGGTTTAGAAATTGTTGCATTTCCTTTTTCGAGATTTTTTGTTTAGCCGCTTTCCTCGATAAAACTCTTCCGGCACCATGTGCTGCCGAATTTATCGAACCTACATCTCCTTTTCCTCTGACAATAAAAGCCGGGCTGGCCATAGAACCCGGAATAATACCCAAAACTCCTTTTTGCGCCGGTGTAGCTCCTTTGCGGTGAACAATCACCTCGCTGCCATCATTCAGTTTTTCTTTCCAGGCAAAATTGTGGTGATTTTCAACTTTAAACAATGGTTTTTCGCCTAAAGCGGCAGATATTCTTTGGTGAATTTGTTCGTGGTTAGCGGCAGAATAGTCACCTGCCAGATTCATTGACTGCCAGTATTCCAGTCCTTCCTGTGTATCGAGTTTCAACCACGAAAGGTTGGTTGCCCCTTTGGGCAGCTGGCAAATATCTTTGGCAATACGCGTATAATGCCTGGCAATTTCAGCGCCTATGCCGCGAGAGCCGGAGTGGGAGAGTACGGCAAAATAAATACCGGCAGGTAGATTCCACTCATTTTTTGCATCCTTTATTTCTAAAGTCCCTATATCTACAAAATGATTCCCGTGTCCGGAAGTACCTATCTGTTTATAGGCCTTAGCGTGTAAGGACTTTAAAAATGGAATTTCACGAAACTCTTTTCGTGTTAATACCGGATGATCCTCAGGTTGTTTGAATTCATCCTTCCCAAAACGGGTTTCGTTGATTAATATTTTGGTTAAACGGGCTTTATCTTTTTCTAAAATTTGGGGGGACAAATCATAAACCGATAAACACATCCGGCAACCAATATCCATTCCTACACCATAAGGAATAACCGTGTTTTTTGTGGCCAGAACCCCACCAATAGGCAAACCATATCCCTGGTGTGCATCGGCCATTAAAGCCCCTTTCACGGTTATTGGTAGTTGCATGGCTACATCCATTTGTTTTAACGAACCTTCATCAATACCTTCTTTTCCATATATTTTGTAAGGTAGTGGTGATGAATAAATTTTAATTTCCTGTTTCTTTTGTTTTGGTGTTTGATTTAATTGTGCAGCCAGTTTGCTGAAATGTTCGTGATTCTTGTAATCCTCAGGATTTTGGATAATATTTTCAAGTAAGCTGAGAATTTCAACTTTGGGCGTTTTATTGTAATGCTTATAAATAATTTTTTTTACCTGGCTTATTAACAGCTCAGACTGAAAACCAATTCTGCGCATTTCTTTCCCGCTTATTCGTAACTTTTTCATTTTTATCTATCGCATTTGCTCAAATTTAGCCATGAAAAATTGTTAAAACAAAAATGAAAGAAAAAAAATAATGTCACTCAAACGATGCCCCTGGAATCAAAATAAGAAAAGCCGGTATTTCCTGCTTTCTTAACAATTCGTACATTGAAACGCCATACATGAGCGCAAACAGATTCCACATCCGGTGCATTTACTGTAATTTATTTCCGGAGCACTAAACGGACTCTTTTGAGTTATTGCTCCAACCGGGCATATTCCGGTTGATGGACATGGATGATTTTGGGGACAAAAATTTTCATTGACTACAATATTTTTCTTCATTTTTTCTTGATTTTTAAATTTGCGGATGCAAAAATAATCATTAAATTTAAAAAACAATATATGTAGATATTTAAATCTGAATTATTTACTATTTAATCTAAAATCAGGCAGGAGGGTAATTAATTCTATTGTACAAACTTGTTAAGTTCCAGGAGAGTTTTTCTTCCCCGGTTTTGGAATCCCGGCGTAGCATCTTCCATTTGATTTTCAATAATAGCTATCAATTCAGTAGCTATATCAGGCTCAAGTTGTACAAAATTCTGAAGGATTAGCATTGAAAACATTTTTACAGCGGTAGGATATTGGGGCTCTTCGAGCCAGGTAAAACAACAATCGATTAAAATTCCAAGATGTTCTTCATCTAATTGTTTTAAATCAATGGTTGACAAAATTTTGGTAAAATGTCTCCGTTGATTATTGTATTTAGCATGGGGAAGGAACTCAATCATTTGTAGAATATAAGATTCAATCAATGAAGGGTATTTTAACCAAATGGTTTCTACAACCCAGGCAGCACGGCCGGAAACATAGGGTTCGTTGGAATAAACTAATTTCATCATTTCACTGAATAATGCCAGGTCTTTATCTACAACAGATGCTATAAATTCAGTATTCTTTTTAGAAGGTTCTGCCAATAGCTGTTCACGAAAATTCATTGTAATCAATTTTAAAAATAAACATTCTTTAGGCCTTTAATGTTATATTATAAATTTACAGGATGAAAGTTGTAAATATAATCATAAGTATTTTTATCATGGTTTGCTTAAGCCAGGATATTTACTCACAAAATAACAATAAAATGGAATTATCAACATTTGGTTCAGGATGTTTTTGGTGTACCGAGGCTATTTTTGAAAAAGTAAAAGGAGTAGAATCTGTCGTTTCCGGTTATTCCGGAGGAAAAGTAAAAAATCCGACCTATCGGGAGGTTTGTACAGGAAATACAGGTCATGCCGAAGTAGTACAAATAACCTACAATCCTGAAATTATTGCCTTTAAAGATCTATTGGAAATTTTCTGGAAAATGCATGACCCTACTACGTTAAACCGGCAGGGAGCAGATGTTGGTACACAGTATCGCTCGGCTATCTTTTATCATAACGATGAGCAGAAAAAAACGGCAGAAAACTATAAAAAGAAACTTGACGAAGCCAATATTTATAAAAATCCTGTTGTAACTGAGATAACAAAATTTGAATCGTTTTATAAAGCCGATGATTCTCATCAGGAATACTACGAAAACAATAAGTTTCAGCCCTATTGTTCGTTTGTAATTACCCCCAAAATGGAAAAGTTTAAAGAGATTTTTAAGGATAAACTTAAATAAATCTTTATTTTTAAGTTAATATTAATTTTTTCATTATTCAACTGAATTAAAAATCAGATATAAATTTTGGTGGTTATAATATAGTAGTAAAGTATCATTTGAATTAGTATTATAGGAATTAACATTTGAAATAGTTTCAATATATTCTTTTCCATCAAAAAGTTCATTTATTTCAGTTATTCCACTAAAGTTTATTATTTGTAATTCTTTTGTTGATAAATTTATTTCAAACTCACCAACAGCTTCATTAGTAGATGTATATCCTTCAATAGTGCCATCTTCCTTAAATGTAAGTATGTAACATTCATTACAATTTTTAGGTTCTAGTTCTTTAATTTCATTAGATTCGGTGGTTCCGAATCCAATACATTTCCATGTGCCGATAAGGGGGTTGATTGGTTTTTCATCATCGTCACAGCTAAAAGCCATGAAAATAATTATTCCACACAAGAATAAAATTTTAATTATATTTTTCATAACAAATTTATTTTCGGGTTTAACAAAGCTTATTTTTTATCAATACCACCTTAGGGTTCAAAATATTTTACATTCTTAAAGAAAGGTCATATAAAGGTATAATATTTTTCCATAAAGAAAAACAATACTAAAGTACTCCCGATTCTTATTTGTGCTACAAAAAGCGTTGGAAAAAACGAAAACAACTTCTATCATGAGCACCGCGAATAATTTTCTATTATAATTACCGAACCAATCTCGATAAATTTTTCGATTTTGTCTCAAGAGAAAGTTCAGCATCAAACAACACGAAAAAAAAATACGTATCAAAAAATGTTGAATTGATTTATTCTGAATTATTTAGCGGCTTATTTATAAAATTATATAAGACAAAATACGTTTAAATTAATACTAAATATGTAAAACAATAAAAATAATTGTAATTTAGAATAAATAATTATAATTATTTAAATATCATATTTATACAGCTATATTTTATTTATAAAAAACATAAAATTGTTTATATAACATAGATTTATTTTAAACATTTATAATGAACGGTTGTTTTCTTTGTATTAAAAATTATTACAAACTAAAAAAATTAAGATTATGAAAACAATCGGAAAAAAATTTTTATCAATTACAGCTATTGCATTAATAGCGATGTTTGCTTTTACATCTTGCGAAGATGATGACGATGATAATATGATGTTGCCAACCAATGATATTGTAGCGTTAGCAACTTCATCATCTGATTTAAGCACGCTGGTTACAGCCATTTCAACTGCAGATTTAACTTCTGTATTACAAGGTGACGGACCTTTCACGGTGTTTGCACCAACAAATGATGCATTCGATAATTTAGAAGAGGGTGTGTTACAAACACTTTTGGATAATCCCGATGTTTTAGCTGAAGTACTTCAATACCATGTAGTAAGTGGACAAGTGATGTCAACTGATCTCTCAAATGGTAATGTAGAAACGTTACTTTCAGGAAAGTCAATCAATGTTAGCATTGCGGATGGTGTTGTTACATTAAATAGCAGTGCTATAGTAACCGATGCGGATATTGAAGCTTCAAATGGTGTGGTACATATTATTGACGAAGTATTATTACCGGAAGGATTTGAACTGCCTAAAGATGATATTGTAACCATAGCATCAGAAACCCCTTCATTAAGTATTTTATTAGACGCTTTGACGATGTTTCCCAATTTGGTAGATGCTTTAAGCTCAGATGGTAACTATACTGTATTTGCTCCAACAAACGATGCGTTTACAGCATTACTAGGAGTTATTGGACAATCGAGTTTAGATGATGTACCTGAAAATGTAATTGAAAGATTACTAAAGTATCACGTTATTTCAAGCGCTGCTCTAATGTCAGGTGATTTAACGGATGGTCAGATGGCGGCTACATTATTAAGTGATGATGATGAAATTACCGTAGGAATAAATGGTAGTGATGTTACTATTAACGGAGCTAATGTTACAACAGCAAACGTAGAAGCTTCAAACGGTATCGTACATATTGTCGATGCAGTATTAGTTCCTTCTTTGGAATTAAGTATCGTAAATACCATTGTAGAACCTGCTTATTTTAATAAAGATTTCTCCATTTTAACTGAAGCAGTAGTTACAGCTGATTTGTTAAATACATTAATTGACAGTGAAGCGAATTATACCCTGTTTGCCCCAAATAATGATGCTTTTGAAGCAGCTGGTATAACAAGTTTAGATGGTTTAACAGCCAACGATCTTGTACCTGTTTTAACCTATCATGTGTTAGGTAGTGAAGTTTTTGGTGATGGATTACCTGCAACAGGTTCAGCTATTCCTTCACTAGGTGGCGATTTGTATCTAAGTATTAACGGTAATGGGGTATTTTTAAATGGATTAACCCGGGTTACTGCAGCCACCCTTTCAGGCGAACCTTTGGACTATGACAACGGTGTTGTTCACTTAATTGACAGAACCTTGGTTCCGGCATCGAAGGACATTGTTGACATTGCTGTAGCAGCTTCTGAAGCTTCAGAAAACGCTGAATTTGGTCAGTTGGTTGCAGCTCTAACGGCAGTTGAAAATGAGGAAACGACAGCCGATTTGATCACCATATTGAAAGGTGAAGGACCGTTTACTGTATTTGCTCCAACAGATGCTGCTTTTGCCTCGTTATACGCATTAGCAGAAGTTGCAGATTTCAGTGCACTTGTAGATGCAGTAGGAATAGCAACTATCGAAGCTGTGTTAAAATATCACGTGGTAGGAGCCAGGGTATTCTCAACAGATTTACCAAACCTGTCAAGTACTACCGTAACCACTTTAGGCGGCGATTTTACACTAAACCTTGGTAGCTTAACTATTACTGATACAGATGCTGCACTTGGATTAGAAACAGTAGATGCTGCAATTGTTGATACAGATATTCTTGCAACCAATGGAGTTATTCACGTTATTGACGAAGTGATACTTCCTTAAAAAAAGAATTCTGTTTTGTTCACCTTAAGCCGGATAGAGAAATTTATCCGGCTTTTTTCAGGTACAGGTTGTAAATTTTAAACCAGAATTTTATCATATGATGGTAAAATATTCAAGGTATCTTTTAGGCAATTTAAAATTTTTATGCATACCTTTGATCTATATTACTAATTTTTATTTATTTATTTTTATGAAAGAAGGTAAAGTAAAATTCTTTAATGAATCAAAAGGTTATGGATTTATTAAAGATGCGGAGTCAGAGAATGAATACTTTGTTCATGTTTCCGGCTTAATTGACAAAATCAATGAGGATGATGAAGTAACATTTGAACTCCAAGAAGGTAAAAAAGGATTAAATGCAGTAAATGTAAAACTTAAATAGTTTGAATTACTAATTTTGACTTTTGACTTTAACAAGCTCTGTAAATTTGCAGAGCTTTTTTTATTCTACACATAATAACCTTTGCTGGAAATCTCAACAGACCTGTAAACCTCATAGGCATCTTCATTTAATGGGTAATCCCAGCAACCCTGACGATGATACTCTGAACCACCGAACCCTTTTTTAAACCGGTATAAACCATACATTGGATGTGATTTATCAGGAGTAGGTGATATGCCAAAAAAATCATATTCTTTGCAACCCTCACTCTTTGCTTTGCAAATAGCTTCCCATTGCAAGGCATACGTACCCATTAAATTTCTTTTTTTGGATGATGACGCTCCATAAAGGTATGTTGCACGACCGCCAGAGATGACCATTAGTAACGCTGCCAAAGCATCTCCTTCAGCTTCGGCTAATAACATATGTACATCAGCAGGAGATGCGGTATTTGCTGCACGCGTTTCCAGGATAGTTTTAAAATGATTGATATCTCTATAGGCTATGCCGTTTCTTATAGCTGTTTCCTTGTAAAGGGTATGCCAAACATTCAAATTATCTGTAGAAACATCATGAACCCGGACTCCCCGACGATTCGATAAACGGATATTATAGCGCGTTTTCGATTTCATGTCCTGCAACAACTCCTCCTTATCCTTTTCTAAGTTTAGAAAAAGAGTATTGGACGGAAGAACTCCGGATGGAGCTTTTCGTAAATTCCAGTTTTGAGTATCAAAATTCATTCGCAGCTCCTGTAGTCTTGTTTCCGGAGGTCCTAACCAGGCACCTGAATCGTTATAACAATCTTCATCATCCTGCCATGGAGAGGCCCAAACAAGATCATAACGGATAAAAATACTATCGGAAGGAAGATAAGGGCGTAAGGATTCGGATAACTCTTCCAGAAATTTTCCTTGTTTCTCTTCCGGCATATGGATATCAGGCCCATAAGGGACATAGGCAATAGAGCCATGTTCTCCTATGTTGCGTATGATAATTAATAAATCATCCTTCGAGGGATATGTATTTACCAAACCACTTTCCGGTTTAAAGGAAAAGGCTTTGGGATTGTACCCTTGCTTTTCTTTAACTTTAGCCCAATATGAGGTTTGAGGTAATACGGTTCGTTTATGTAGATATTCCGTTGGTTTACGCTCGATTGTTAAATGCATAGCTTAAATATTTCCCGTTTAAAAGGGTGCAAAGGTATAATTCGTAATTAATTATCAAAAAACTCCCAAAATGTTTTTTGGGAGCTTCCTGATTTATTCTGTTGATGAACTCCTATGCCTGGGTTTCCGTTTATGTTTTGATTCAAACATATTTTCTTGCCTCTTTTCAGCTCTCCGGGCTTTTCGTTCTGCACGGCGTTCTTTCAATTTTTTAAAAGAATTTTTCTTTTTTTTTCCGTCATTGATGGTCTTTTCGTGTGACATAGCAACTATTATTTAATGAATAAATAAATGAAAGTAGCTGGTATAATAAAATATAAATTTAAAGGCTGAAAATTAACTTGTCAAGTTTTTTGTATCTTAATAAAAAAAGAATAATTTAAACTTCTATACGTTTTTGTAATCTAATGAAAATAACTTAAAATTAAACATTGCTATGAAAAAACTATTATTACTTTTAATTTTACCTTGTCTCTCAATTATGGGTGCCAAAGCCCAGCTCGATATTGAGTATCAGAAACCCCCGAAGGAAATTCTAGAGCTTGCAGATGTTGACCTTCCACCATCAGTTTATATGAATGAAGAGGGTACTTTTGCTATTTTAATGTACCGAAATCAGTATAAAGGTATTGAAGAACTATCTGAAAAAGAACTACGGCTTGGAGGTTTGCGTATAAACCCCGCAACAAATATCTCAAGTCGTGCTAGATACTTTACAAAGATCGAAGTCTTAAATGTTAAAAAGGACCAAGTATTATCTATCGATGATCTGCCTGAAAAGGTCCGGCTTACCAATTTTTCCTGGTCACCCGACCAATCGATGATGGCATTTACAAACACAACCAACAACGGTGTTGAGTTGTGGATACTTGATGTAAAAAAAGGCAGTGCAAAAAAAATTACCAATGATAATCTAAATGCTAACCTGGGCTCTCCTTATGAATGGTTTCAGGATGGGAAATCATTTCTTGTGAAATTTCTACCGGAGGATAGAAAATCATTAATTGATGAGAAAGGTGCCATTCCTACAGGTCCAACAGTATCGGTAAACGAAGGACAAAAAGCACAAAACAGAACTTATCAGGATTTATTGAGCAATAGAAACGATGAGTTTAACTTTGAACAACTCACGTTATCGGAAATTGTACAGGTTGATTTAAAAGGGAATATCAACCCCTGGAAAGAAAAAGCCATGTATAGAGGCATGAATTTCTCTCCTGATGGCAACTATATTTTAATAACAACCATCGAAAAACCATTTTCATATATTGTTCCTTTTTATCGCTTTCCTTCCACCACCATTATTTATGATAAATCGGGAAATAAAATAAAAAAGATATTAGAAGTTCCGCTCATTGAAGAGCTACCCAAAGGTTTTATGGCTGAAAGAGAAGGTATGCGAAACCTCTCCTGGAGAGCAGATAAACCGGCTACTCTATACTGGACTGAAGCATTAGACGAAGGAGATCCTGCAAATGAAGTGGAGTACAGAGATGAAATTTTTGAACTTAATGCACCCTTTAATGGAGAAAAAAAGAGCTTGTTAAAAACGATTAATCGTTTTGCAGGAATAACATGGGGAGATGATGAAGTTGCTATAGCAAGAGATAGGTGGTGGAATACCAGAAACACTAAAACCTATCTGTTTAATCCTTCAGAAAGAAATACAAAACCGGAAATTATTTTCGACCGTAATTACCAGGACAGATATAATGACCCGGGTAATTTTGTTACTTCAAGAAATAAATATGCCAGAAATGTTTTGGAAATAGAAGGCCAGAATCTTTATCTAATTGGCAGGGGATATTCTGAAGAGGGGATTCGTCCTTTTATTGATCAGTTTAACTATACTACAAAAAATACAGAACGATTATGGCGTGCCGATGGAGAAGAAACCCTTGAAAACATTATTGATTTAAAAGATGCGAAGAAAGGGATATTGCTGACAAGAATCGAATCAAGCAATCAGTTTCCAAATTATTATTTCCGCAATATAAAAACAGGGGATTTAACCCGGATTACAGATTTTAAAAATCCATTTGTGAGTTTACAAGATGTTCACAAAGAAGTGATCAAGTATGAACGTGAGGACGGATTAGAATTGTCAGGAACGCTTTATTTACCTACTGATTACGAGGAAGATAAGAAATATCCAATGATCATGTGGGCCTATCCACGCGAATATAAAAATAAAAATACAGCAGGTCAGGTTAGTTCATCTCCTCATGAATTTATTTATCCATATTATGGTTCGCCGGTTTTTTGGATAACAAGAGGCTATGTGGTTTTAGATGATGCTGCATTCCCTATTGTGGGAGAAGGAGACAAAGAACCAAACGATACATTTATTGAGCAGCTGGTTGCTAATGGAAAAGCTGCTATTGACGCTGTGGATGAGATGGGGTATATTGACCGTAATAAAGTAGCTGTTGGAGGACATTCATATGGAGCTTTTATGACAGCAAATCTTTTATCTCATTCAGATCTTTTTGCAGCAGGAATCGCCAGAAGTGGTGCTTATAACAGAACGTTAACACCTTTTGGTTTTCAAAGCGAAGAACGAAGTTACTGGGAAGCTCCGGAAATTTATTATTCAATGTCACCATTTATGCATGCGGATAAAATGAAAACACCGCTATTGCTTATACATGGAGCTGCCGATAATAATTCCGGTACGTATACGATGCAGAGTGAAAGATATTTTAATGCGTTAAAAGGATTGGGTGCAACTGTACGTTTGGTATTGCTTCCTAAAGAAAGCCACGGCTATGCTGCGCGAGAATCTGTACTGCATGTTCTGTGGGAACAGGACCAGTGGTTGGAAAAATATTTAAAAGATTAACACTAGAGTTAGATTTTAACTAAAAAAGAGGCTGCTTTACACAAAAACAGCCTCTTTTTTATATTTCAAATTTTTCTTATTCAACTAATATTGCTTTAACAGCAC
>Ga0209936_1001167_pt1 | contig 14401 bp, 17 predicted proteins | sample SalPonR1_A_D1_MG_FD_185694 | JGI IMG/M metagenome (GOLD analysis project Ga0209936, IMG submission 185694) | Salt pond soil microbial communities from South San Francisco under conditions of wetland restoration - Salt Pond MetaG R1_A_D1_MG... ... | reverse complement strand
GATGCCGAGGCACGGCCCGCGCGAGGTGCGCGCCCTGTCCGACGCGCTGGGGCGCATGCATGCGCGCCTTACCGGCATGATCGCGGATCGCACCCGGATGCTCGCCGCGCTCGGCCACGACCTGCGGTCTCCCATCACTGCGCTACGGGTCCGTGCGGAAATGGTCGACGACGACGAGACGCGCGAACGGATGGCCGCCACGCTCGACGAGATGCAGGAGATGGTGGACTCGACGCTGGCCTACGCGCGGGGTGTTTCAACCGACCAGCCGATGGAGGTGTGCGATCTTGCCCTTCTCGTGGGTGAGCTCGCGGACGAGCTCTCCGAGACGGGTCCACAGATCGCGGTGATGTCATCGGAACCGGTCAGGGCCGAGATTCGCCGCACCGCGATCCGGCGCGCCCTGCGCAATCTGATGGAGAATGCGCAGCGCTACGGCCGCGGACCGCAAGTGTCGGTCAGGCAGGGTGCCGGTCGCGCGGAGATGCTGATCGAAGACGATGGTCCCGGCATCCCAGAGCAGGATCTGGACAAGGTCTTCGACCCGTTCACCCGGCTCGAGACGTCGCGCTCGCGCGAGACGGGCGGGATCGGCCTCGGCCTGCCGATCGCGCGGGCCATCCTGCACGCCCATGGCGGCGACGTGGTCCTGTCGAATCGCACAGAGGGCGGGTTGCGGGCAACAGTTCACCTACCGCTGGTGCACGGCCAACCCTCAGAGTTGTGAGCTCCAGCGAGGATGCTGGTCATCGACCACGAAGGGATGCGCATGGAGGCGCTCACCCTTGAGGTGGGGATGATCGAGCGGCAGGTTCTCGTGCGTGTGCTCGAAGGCATCGGGATCGCCCGATGGCCAGAGGCGCAGGGCGGTCAGCACGCCGATGCCAGCCAGTGCCGCCAACAGCGCCAGTGCTGCGACCGGCCCGAACTGCGTCATCAGCCATCCCGACAGTGGATAGGTCACCAGCCAGCAGGCGTGGCTGAGCGCAAACTGTGCGGCGAAGAGCGCGGGGCGGTCCTCGGCGTGCGCGGACCGGCGCAGGAGACGTCCGGACGGCGTGAGGACGGCGGAATAGCCCAGACCCACCAGCAGCCATGCGCCGAGCAGGTACGACCAGCCGAGCCCGAGCGCGGCTGCCTCTGCGGCCAGCGCCAGCAGCGTGAGGATCATAAGCGCGGCGCCACCGACCATCACCGGGCGGTCGGGAACGCGATCAAGCAGGCGGGGCAGTGCAAACGCCGCCAGCATCGAGCCTGCGCCGAAGGCGAACATCGTCCACGCGAGCGCGCTCTCGGAGAGGCCCAGCGTGCCGCGCACCAGAACCACCGAGTTGACCAGCACCATGGCGCCTGCCGCCGCGGCTGCGAGGTTCAGCGCCAGCAGACCCCGCAAGCGCGGCGTGGCAAGGTAGATGCGGGTGCCGCGCGTGGTCCGATCATAGACCCCGCGCGGCTTGGACGGCTTCGGCCTCGGCAGCAGGACCGAGACGACCAGCAGGGCCGAGGCCGCAAAACCCGCCACCGTGCCGAGGAACAGGGAGTTGTAGCTCATCACGGCGAGCAGGAGCGCCGCGAGCGTCGGGCTGACGATGTTCTCCAGATCGTAGGCCAACCGCGACAGCGACAGCGCACGGGTGTAGCGCGCCTCCTCGGGCAGCACATCGGGGATCGTCGCCTGAAAGGTCGGCGTGAAGGCGGCCGAGGCCGATTGCAGCAGGAAGATCAGGACGTAGACCTGCCAGACCTCGGTCACGAACGGCAGGCAGAGTGCCGCGCCCGCGCGTACCACGTCGAGCCCGACCAGCAGCGCGCGGCGCGGCACCCGGTCGGCGAAGGCGCCGGCGATTGGCGCGATGCCAACATAGGCCACCATCTTGATGGTGAAGACCGTGCCCAGCACCATCGCCGCGTTGTCGCCCGACAGGTCATAGGCCAGAAGCCCCAGCGCGACCGTGGCAAGCCCCGTGCCCAGAAGCGCCACGACCTGTGCGAGGAAGAGGTGGCGGTAGGTGCGGTCGGACAGGATCTCCAGCATCGGTGTGCCTTACAGATATCGGGCGATGGTCTTGAGTTCCGCTCGGTCCTCGGGCGAATGGTCAGTGTCCAGGCAATGATCCATGTGATCGTGGATCAGCGCGCGCTTGGCGTTCACCACCGCCTTCTCGACCGCCTGAAGCTGCTGCGCGATCTCGAGGCAGGGCTTGCCCGCTTCGATCATGCCGATCACGGCCCGCAGATGGCCGTCGGCGCGTTTCAGCCGGGCGATCAGGGCGGGATGGGTTGCGTGGATGTGGGGCTTTGTCATAGATAGACGCTATCCTTCCCGGGGGGATAGAACAAGATGGCCCGGCAATGGGCTGCGGATACGAACAGGCAGACAGGCAAGATCGATGAGACCAGTGGCGACATATGGAAGACAGGCGTTTGCGGCGCTTCTCTGCCTGTCTTTGGTGCTCTGGTCCGTCATGCCCGCCGCGACTCATGCGCCGACCGTCTTCGAGACGATCCAGGACCACCTGGAGATGATCGCCGATCACGGCCATTCGCACGGGCTCAATGAAGACCTCTACTGGGCGATGCACGGCCACAGCCACGACGCCGCCGACCACGACCATAGCCAGGCGCTTCTGACCCTCGGCGAGCGAAGCCACCCGACATCCGCTTACCGGGATACATGGCGGCTCAGGGCCTCGCCCGGCGGCGGCCACCACACGTTCAGGATCGAACGACCTCCGCGTGCCTGATCGGCGCCGCGCCCGCGCGCGGCTTCACCGATCATTCCATCGCACGAACGGAGACCTATCCATGAGTTCAAACTCGACGGGCCTGCGCGCGCTCGCGTCGCGACGCGTCACGGCCCTCCTTCTGACAGCCTTGGCCGTCTACGCGTCCAGCGTGGCGCAGGCGCTGGCCCATGACGTCACCCCCGGTGACGCAGGCTACATTCAGGAAATCTGGGGGGTGCACGTCATCTCCTTCATCTATCTCGGCGCCAAGCACATGGTGACGGGCTACGACCACATCCTCTTCCTTCTGGGCGTCGTCTTCTTCCTCTACCGGATGAAGGACGTGGCCATCTATGTCAGCATCTTTGCCATCGGCCACTCCGTGACGATGCTGGCTGGCGTCTGGTGGGGATGGGGCATCAACGCCTACATCATCGACGCGATCATCGGCCTGTCGGTCGTCTACAAGGCGCTCGACAACCTCGGCGCCTACCAGAAGTGGTTCGGGGTCCAGCCGAACACCAAGGCGGCCACCCTGATCTTCGGGCTGTTCCACGGCACGGGCCTCGCGTCCAAGATCATCGAATACGACATCTCCGACGAGGGCCTTCTGTGGAACCTTCTCGCCTTCAACGTCGGCGTCGAGGTCGGGCAGATCCTGGCCCTCTTCGTGATCCTGATCGTCATGGGATACTGGCGCAGATCGTCCGCGTTTATGAGCCAGGCCGTCGTCGCGAACGTCATCATGGTGGGCCTCGGCCTCTGGCTTACCGTCATTCAAATCAACGGCTATCTTGCAGCCGCATAAGGAGACCCGGACATGACTATTTTCGAGAAAATGCGCGAAGCCGCGCAATTGAACGCGGACAAACCCGATCCGGCCCTCCTGCCGACGCCCCGGCAGTTGCGGCGATCGACTATCGCCGCCGTCATCGGCGCGGCTTTCATCGGGGTCGGCGTCTATCTGCCGGCGGAATACGGGATCGACCCGACCGGGGTGGGCAACATACTCGGCCTCACCGAAATGGGCGAGATCAAGCAGCAACTCGCCCGCGAGGCGGCCGAGGACGAACTTATCCACGGCGGCGGCGACCAGTCTTCGAGCCTTGTCGACGACATCTTCGGCCTCTTCGTCGGCGCAGCCCATGCGCAGGAAGCCTGGACCGACACGGTGACCTTCACGCTGGCGCCGGATGCCGCGACCGAGGTCAAGCTCGTCATGGTGGAAGGGGACGTCGCCGAATACGCGTGGGTCGCGGAAGGCGGGAGGATCAACTTCGACCTGCACGCCCATGGCGACGGCCAGTCGATTGACTACGACCGTGGCCGCGGTGCGACCGACGGCGCGGGCAGCATCGAGGCGCCGTTCCCTGGCGAGCATGGCTGGTTCTGGCGCAACCGCGACGACTCGGACGTGACAGTTTCACTGCAGCTGCGGGGCGCCTACACCGAGGTCGTTCGGAGCGAATGAGCCGATGGCGCCTGCGGGAAACTGCAGGCGCCTCTTCCCAACCGCCAACGGTGGGCGAGAGCGCCTCATCACCGCGGTCGAGCGCACGATCTCGCCTGCTCTCGCATCACCGCGTAGTCGATTGTCATCTCCGCGATGGCCGACCCTTCCGGCAGCAACGCCAGCTCCTCGGCCGCCCGCGCCTGGAACTCTCTGCTGTATGCGACGACAGGCGGACAGGCCCCGAGGCTTCCGACGTTAGAAGCGCCCGTCGCGCAGGCGCTCAGCCAGATCGTTGCGAGTAGGAGGGCGACGCGCCGCAGCCTCGAGCATCCGTCGCCGTGCATCATGGCTTCTCTCCGTGGTCTCGAGCTGCTCGGCCAGACACCCTGTGCGCTCGCCGGAGCGGACGGCTCGCCGAGCGCCTCAGATTTGATGTTTTGCAGTTGATCGGGATTAGCCTACGGGACTTAAGCTAGGTGTCCAGTCACCGCCTCCGCCGCGCAATCTCCAAAAACGCGTCGACATGAAGAGCCAGCGCATCGATGACGGGATAGGAAATATCGGTGTCGTTGAAGACCAGCCTCAAATCCGTACCGGCCAGCAAGATCGCATCGGCTTTCTGAGCGCGCATCATCTCGGCCCCCACTGAGACCAAAAGGTCGGCCTGATCGGTTGTGCAGGCGCCTTGGCTTGCGATCTCCATATAGGTCTGGCCGACGCTCTCCGGGTCTTCGCCCGGTGCGACGGTGTCTACCTCTTGCAGTAGCCCAAACAGACCGGACTTCAGAACCGAAGGGCTGCCCAGAAGGCCGAGGCGGCCGATGCCATGCCCGGCGCAATAGGCATCGATCGCGGTCGTGGCGCTCAAGATCGGCAATTGCGACACGCTCTGAAGTCGGGGCAAACAGAAATGCCCAGTCAGAGCCGTGATCCCGACGATGTCGCAGCCGGCACCCTTCAAGGACTTGATATGCGCCGCGAAGACCTCGGTCTGCGAATCGATGTCCATAAGCCCGGCATTTTTGCTCAGCGTCTTCATATCGGCATGCTGGATCGTCAACTGCAACGGCACATCGGCTTGCCCGAAGACGTCCACCAAACTATAATAATAGGCCACTGTAGCTGCGGGGCCGATCCCGCCGATCAGTCCAACATGCATGCGAAGACCCGTCTAATCACGTAAGCAACCGATCAAAGCTGCCGAAACCGGCTGCGGTAGGTCGACGGTGGCAAGCCCACGATGCGGCGGAATGCGCTGCGAAAGGTTTCCGGCGACGTGTAGCCCACGGCGAGACCGACTTCTGCCAGCGGCGTTTCCGTACTTTCCAGGATTTCCTGAGCCAATCGCATGCGCTCTGACGCGATCCATGATTTGGGGGACGCCCCGACCTCTTCCTGGAACCTGCGCATGAAGGTCCGTTCGCTCATTGCCGCCTCGCGCGCAAATTCCGCCACTGAGATAGGCTTGTGCAGTTGGCTCCGCGCCCAGTCCATTGATGCTGAGAGTGTCCGGCCTGCGTGGACCGGAAGCGGGTTCGCCACATATTGGCGTTGCCCGCCGTCCCGATGCGGCGGAATGACCATGCGACGGGCGACGGCGTTGGCGACCCGCGTCCCGAAATCCCGTCGCACAAGATGAAGACAGGCGTCGATCCCCGACGCACCACCCGCAGACGTGATGATGTTGCCCTCGTCGACATACAGGACATCGTCTTCCGCGCGAATATCAGGAAAGTGCGACTTCAGATCGGCGAGGTCGGCCCAGTGGGTGGTTGCGCGCCGCCCGTCCAGCAGACCAGCATGGGCGAGGACGAACGCACCATCGCAGATCGACACTAGGATGGCGCCACGCGCAGCGGCGCGGCGCAGTTCGGACAAGAGCTTCTCTGGCGGGCGTTCGTGGTTGGACCGCCAGGCGGGGATAAGGATGAGCCGGGCTTGCCGCAGTTCGGCCATCCCCGCAGTCGCCGAAATGCGCATGCCTCCGAAGGCGGTGACACTCCGACCTTCGGCGGACACTATCGATACATCGTAACCCGGATACCCCTCGTCGGGCAACGCGCGCCCGAACACTTCCAGCGCCACGCCCAGAGTGAACGCGCCAATCTGGTCGTAGATGATCACGGCGACGCGGCCGGGAAACGTTCCGGCGTTGGCGTGAGCGTCAATTTGCGGTTCCGCGTTCATGGGCATGAGTATGATCCGGAAATGGGACGCCCACCAGTGGCGCATTCGCCAAGGTTCGGTGATTTTTCGCCATCTTGCCATCGTCGAGGCTACAAAGCTATCGTTTGGCGGTTTTCCATCGATCTTTGGCATGTCCGCCAGTCACGCCCCTCGCCGCGACTGGGCAAGAACGGATCAACAATCCAGCCTGTCCAGGAGTGTCACATGTCTCTCGATCTTGCCGTCCTCATCGCCTTCGCGAATTTCGCATTCGTCGCATCGATCACGCCCGGTCCGAACAACCTGATGGTGCTGGCGTCGGGAGCGGCCTTCGGCATGCGCGCGACCTTGCCCCACATCGCGGGCATCGCGCTCGGCTTCGCAGTCATGTTGTCGGCAGTCGTCTTAGGTCTCGGAGCGGTGCTCGATCAGTATCCGATGATTTGGTCCGTGTTGAAATGGGGCGGTGTCATCTGGCTTTGCTACCTCGCATGGCAGCTGGCCCGACCCGCTTTGTTCTGGACGCCTTCGACGGGCACCGCCGCTTCCGAGGCCCAGAAAGCGCGGCCCATGACATTGATCGAGGCGGCATTGTTCCAATGGGTGAACCCGAAAGCCTGGGCCATGGCCCTGGCCGTAACCCTTGCCTATTCCGACATCGCGGCGATGGCATGGCAACGCGCCCTTGTCATGTCGCTTGTCTTCGCGGCGATCGCACCCTTGTGCAACGGAACCTGGCTCGTGGCGGGACGGGCACTGAGAACGCTTCTGGCCAACGATGTCTGGGGGCGCATTGCACTTCTCATCATGTCGGCCCTGATCGTGATCAGCGCCCTGCTCATCGCTCTGGATGGACGGTGGTCGTGACCCCGCTCTCTATCGGATTGCTTTCCGGGATCGTCCTGGTCGTCTACGCCCGCGCGATCGGCCTGACCAGGGAGGCTGGTTTCTTCCCGACGATCCTCGGGGCCATTGCAAGCTTCTACATCGTATTCGCGATCGAGGCAGGCGCGTCAGGTGCTGTCCTGGCTCTGCACATCGGCCTTTTTCTAGGCTTCATTGCTTTGGCAACGGCAGGCTACCGGATCTGGTATTGGATAACATGTCTCGGCCTAGTCCTGCACGCCGGGGTCGATCTTCTAGTCCACTACCGGCCCGACGATCCCTCTCCGGATTGGTGGGGGCTCTATTGCCTGTCGCTGGACCTGGTTCTGGCGGGGTCGATGATTTGGTTTCGCCCCAACACATATGGTGCACCACAGGACCGCTAGACCATGCTCGATCTTCCCCCATACCGCCCATGTTGAAGACCATGAAATCCGTTGGGGCTCCATCGGGACCGGGCCGCCGCTGATCGCGCTTCACGGCACGCCGTTTTCGTCGCAGGTCTGGAGAGGGATCATCCCCCACGTCGCGGACCCGCGGCAGGTCTATTTCTACGATATGCCCGGGTATGGGCAATCGGAGATGCGGGACGATCAGGACGTTTCGCTTGGGATGCAGAACAGCGTTCTTGCGGGGTGGCTGCAACTCTGGGGCGTCGAGAAGCCAGATGTCCTAACCCATGATTTCGGAGGCGCAACGGCGTTGCGCGCCCATTATCTCAACAGCATCGTCTACGCCTCCCTGCTGATCTTCGACGCGGTCACCATGGCGCCTTGGGGCTCACCACTTGTGCAGCATGTGCGCCAACACGAAGATGCGTTCACAGGCATGCCGGGTTACATGCATCGTGCGGTCCGCGACGCCTACCTTCATACGGCGGTACACGCGCCACTTCATCCTGACGTGTTGGCGCTTTATAGGGCACCATTGGCGACCAAGCAGGGTCAGCCGGCGTTCTATCGCCAGATCGCACAGATGGATCAGGCCTATACGGATGAAATCGAACCGCTCTACGGGCCGATGCCGTTTCCGGTGACAGTGCTTTGGGGGCAAGAAGATACCTCGATACCGCCCATGAAGGGGCGCCAGCTCGCCGAGCGCATTTCTGAAATGGGCACGGTCGAGATCGCGAAGGCCGGCCATCTCGTTCAAGAAGATCGCCCGGAGGCGGTTGTTGGCGCGCTGATCGACCACTTGAAAGACACACGATAGGAATGCAGCCGAATATGGAACCCAGCCTGTTTGACCCGATAACGCTTCCGAACGGCACCATCCTAAGGAACCGACTGGTCAAGTCCGCGATGTCCGACACCTTGGGCGATGGCTATGGCAACCCGACGCCAGAGCAAGGGCGGCTCTACGAGACCTGGGACCGCGGCGGCGTCGCGGTTTCCGTGATCGGTGAGGTGCAGGGGGATCCACGCACGATCGAACATCCTGGAAACCTGGTTCTCAATCCTCAGGCAGACTTCGGAGCCTTTCGCGCGCTCGCTCAACGAGGCCAGGCAAACTGCGCAGCCCTTTGGCTCCAGCTTGGGCACGCCGGCGCGTTGACGCCTGGTTGGGTCGGCATGCCGAAAGGGCCAAGCGCCTTGGACCTCGATGGCCTGAGATGCGATGCCCTTTCGCTATCCGAGATTTCTGCCCTGCCGGACCGTTTCGCTCGAACCGCTCGCCTCGCTTACGACTGCGGGTTTGGCGGCGTCCAGATCCACGCCGCGCACGGTTTCCTGTTGAGCCAGTTCCTGTCTCCGCTATTCAATCGTCGGCAAGACGGCTATGGCGGCAGCGCGAAGAACCAGATGCGCCTTGTCATCGAGACTGTCGAGGCCGTGCGCGCCGGGGTGCCAGAGGGTTTCCCTGTTGCGATCAAGCTCAATGCAACGGACCAGATCACCGGTGGCCTGACGCAGGACGGCGCGCTCGAGGTGGTCGCGGCGCTCGATGGACGCGGTCTGGACCTGATGGAATTCAGCGGCGGCACCTATTTTCCCGGCGCCCCGGCATCGTCGGATGCAGTATCTCGCGGGCCCTACTTCATCGACTTCGCAAAAATGGCCCGGCAAATGACCACAGTGCCACTCATGGCAACGGGCGGCTTCAAGTCACGCAGGCAGGCCGACGCCGCCATCCGATCGGGAGCGGCAGACCTGATCGGGCTCGCACGGGCGCTCGTGCTGGACCCGGCCTTGCCGACAACATGGAGGACCGAGGGCCACGATCCTCTTTTCCCTCGGTTCGAGGAGGCGTTTCCCGGCGGAGTCACCGCTCGGTACACACAAAGACTGGAGGCGATCGCACTGGGTGCCGAGACCATTACCGGCGCTTCGCTCGCCGACGCCATCAGCGCGCTCGCGGACCGTAGCGAAGGCCAGAAACAGCGTTATTTCAAGCGCCTCGTCCAACAGGCTGCCTTCCCCTGAGAGCCCGCGGACGAGACCTTCTCGCCCGCGCTTTGCAGGCATCCCAAACCTTGCAGCCTTCCCCTCCGTCCGTTTCGCTAGGACTGCGCAAGCGGTCGTTGAAGGCCGGCAAGCGCTGCGGCGCACAACAGAATGGCCCCGGCGACGATAACACCCGTATCGACCGTGCCGGTCACATCCGCGATCGCGCCTGCTGCCACGGGCCCGACCGTCTGCCCAATGGCAAATATGAGTGTGAACAAGCTGACGGATTTTCCCCACAAGACCTGTGGCAAGTTCTTTCGCCCGAAACTCGTGACGGCGCCCGGACCTATGAAGACCGCCAATCCGAACAGCAGAGCCGACAGAGCGAAGCCCGCAACACCGGGCACGACCCATGGCAGCAGCGTGGCCACTCCCGTGACAGCGCAGGCCAGCGCGAGCGGAACGCCCGAGGCCCATCGCGCCAGAGCCGGACGCCACAGGAACGGCGACACAATGATGCCAATTCCGATGATCACCCATCCCGCGGAGATCGCGGCGGCGCTCATTCCGGCCGCCCGTACCGAGGCGACGATGAAGGTCAGATAGATGATATACCCCATCGCGAAGAATCCGTAGCCCAGCAGCGCAAAGCCCATTTTCGCAACCGGCAGGGCCGCGTCCTCTTTGCCGGTCTTTCGAGAAACCTCTGTCTGACCGGCTGCCCAAATCGAAAGCGGAGCCAGAACCAGACTGGCCGCGCCAAGCCCGATCCATGCCTCGGGCCAGAACAGCGAACCATGCCGGGCGAACAGTCCGGGCAGCACGGCGCCGCTCATGATCATGCCCAGTCCTGCACCTCCGAAATACCCCGCGATGGCCAGTGCGTTTCGTCTTGAATCGTCAGGAAACAGGGAAGCCGCCATGGTGCCGCCGGCGATGAAGACGGGCGCGCCCGCCACGCCCGCTAGGATGCGCCAGAACGTCAGATACCAGAAACCATCGCCAAATCCGCACATCAGCAGGCTGAGGGCCGTGACGACGAGGCCGACGCTGAAAAGCCACTTCGCAGGCATGCGCCCGATAACGGCGAATGTCAGGACTGCCCCGCCAATGTATCCAAGGGCGTTGGCCGTATTGATCCAACCGGACTGTGTATAGCTCCAGCTCAGATCGCTTTGCATGGCCGGAAGGATCAGACCATATGCAAAGCGCGCGAACGCGTTGCTGATCGTGACCCCAAGCGCCAGACCGATCACGATCCACCAGTCGCGGCCAACCGTCATTGCGCCGCCGCGCGCATCAAGGTCTGGGCGGCCTCCCGTGCCGAGCGAAGTGGCCTGTCGGATTGATGGACGTAGGCGCCGACGATTCCACCGTCCCAAAGTACGGCGATCTGGTCCGCAAGGACATCAGTATCTGAGAAGACACCGTCACCCAGCTGAACCCGGATATTGGCTGTGATCCAAGCCTTGTGCTGCTGTGCTAATGCGTGCAGCGCGCTGTCAGGCGCAGCGGCCTCGATCGCAAGATTGATGAAGGCGCACCCCCGGAAGCCCTTTTGCGAGGCGACATCCTCCGCGACAACGAACAGCGCCAGGACACGCTCGAATGGTCCATCAAGATCTTCCTGCGTCGCCTGAATGGCGACCCGCCGGAGTGCCGCCTCTCTTTCAAAGACCGCAAGGACAAGATCAGCCTTGGACGCGAAGTTGTTATAGAGCGTCATGCGCGCCACATCGGCTTTTGCGATGACCTTGTTGATCCCGGTTTGCGGGACCCCCTCCCTGAGAAACAGCTCTCTTGCGGTTTCAATGAGGCGATCTTTGGTCGGCTTTGACGTAAGAGTAGACATACCGGTCTACCTATCATTCTCCCATGGTCTTGTCTATGGCTACGCTCGAGAATCCGGAAATGCCTGGCTCTCGGCTGCGGGAGCTAACTACCCGCAAACCCTCCTCTGCTCCCGCATCACGTTACGGTCGGTCGACATCTCCACGATCGCCGATCCCTCCGGCAGCAGGACCAGTTCTCCAGCAGCTCGTGACTGGAACTCGCGGCTGTGCTCGACGACCGGCAGGCACAGGTTCGACATCGGAGAACGCGCGCTTCGCACCTTCCTCGGCAGCGCGCGCCAAGATCGCCTGGAACTCGTGCTCCGGTATTCGGACGAACTCGTCCTCTGGGCGCCGTGGGGACATGATGTGCCTCCCTCAGCCGATCTTTGCGCCCGAGAAGGAGGTGTGGTCGGGTCCGAAGTAGCCATCCGCGGCGCGGAAGTTGCCCGCAGCTTGACCATGTCACCGGCGGTGAGCGCGATCATCGTCTGCAACCAGAGCGCTGCCGTCTGGGAACCGGGCGCACCGCTGATCTCGCCCCGCGAGCCACGGATTTCGGTCGTGCCGTTTAGCACAATCCGCCCACTCATCCGGGCCGATGTGCTGGCGTCAACCTTGTAGAGAAACGTCGCGCCCAAAAGGTAGGTGCCGTCCGCAGGCACGACGACCCGGTCATCCGCGGCGTCGAAGGCGCTACGATCATTGCAGAAGGTATCGTTGAGCCTGATCTTCATGCAGGTTCTCAAGCCCATGTTGGTGTCATGGTTCCCGCAGGCTATAGGGCCAGCGCCTCAACTCGAGAGAGCCTGCCGGATCTCTTCGGAGTGCGCAAAGAAGTCCAGCGTCGCCATAATTCGAGCGGTTCTGCGGAGGTCTGGATGTACGAGCAGCCAGAGATCCACATCAAGATCATCAATATACTCGCCCGCGCGGTGGAGGTCGCCGTCCGTTCCGGCCAGGTAGGCCGGCAGAACCGCGGCGCCGGTGCCGGCGCGCGCGGCAGCATAGATGCCGAGAAGGGTATCGAGCCGCAGGCCGCAGGCCGCTTCGGGAACGTTTCTGCTCATCCAGGCATGAAGCTCCTCGTACCGCATCGCCGGTGCGGGGCCGATCCATGCGAGCGCGTCGGCGGCACGAGGCTCGGGATCGCTGCCGCCCCGCGACCTACGCAGGTAGGCCGCCAGCCGGATGACGCCCAGCCTGCGACCGACGAGGTGCGGCTCCGGCGACGCGGCCGGGCGGATCGCGATGTCGGCCTCCCGGCGTGACAGGTCAAAGACGTTGTTCGAAACTGAAACGTGAAGCGTGATCTCGGGATGCTCCTTTCGGAAACGTGCGATCGGACGCGCTAGCAACCCGACCAGCAGGGTGTCCGTTGTAGTAAGGCGCACGAGGCCCGCGGGCCTCAGGTCCTGACCGACGAGCTTGCGCTCGGTCTCTTCGGTCAGTTCCGACATCGCCCGCGCCGCAGCCAGCAACTCCTCGCCTGCCGGGGTCGGAACGTACCCGGTGCGGAAGCGCTCGAAGACGCGGACCCCGAGCGTCGCCTCGATGGCGTTGAGACGACGCAGCATCGTCGGATGGCTCACCCCGGCGTGCCGACCACCACCGGCAAGCGATCCCGCCTCGGCGATCGCCTGCACGACTCGGTAGTCGTCCCAAGAGAGAGAAGTGTTCACGATTGAAAGCTCCGCCTGCAGAGACTTCGATTCCATCGTCGCTATTGAACACTTATGATCCTGTCGATGGCAAGATCAGGAGGCAGTGCCATGCACGTCCACATCGTCCATGCACATCCGGAGCCCACATCTTTCAACGGCGCGCTCACGCGGATCACGGAGCAGACGCTCACCGACCTCCGACACGGCGTCACGGTGAGTGATCTCTACGACTCGGGTTTCGACCCGGTCGAATGCGGGACGCACTACGCGCATCAAGCGAATGCTGAAGCGTTTGCGCCGTTAGCCGAGCAGCGTCATGCTTGGCGGACCGACACCCTGCCGGCGGACGTGCGGCAAGAGCTCCGCAACCTCGAGCGCGCCGATCTGGTGATCCTTCAATTTCCGCTCTGGTGGCACGGCCCACCCGCGATGCTGAAGGGCTGGTTCGACCGGGTCTTTGTCAGCGGTGGCATCTACACCAGTTCAATGCGCTATGACACGGGCTATTTCCGCGGGCGCAGGGCGATGGTCTCGGTCACGACCGGCGCGCCGGAAGAGGCATTCGGCCACGGAGCCCGCGGTGGCGACTTTGACACGATGCTGTGGCCGGTCCACTACTCCCTGCATTATCTCGGGTTCTCGGTCCTGCCGCCCTTCGTCTCGTACGGCATCCAGGGGCACGGATACGCGTATCGCGATGCCGACGACCTGGCGGAACATCTCGACCGAACGGTCTCCGACTGGCGCTCTCGGTTGTCGCGCCTCACTGACCTGGACGCGCTGAGCTTTCCCGGCTGGAACGACTGGGACGGGGTCGGCCAGCCGAAAGGCCGGTCAGAGGGGCCAGAAGCGTTCGGCCAAGCGGGACGAACTGCACAGGATGCGCAAACCTGACGAAGGACGGACGAGTGTGGTGCCGCGAAACGGAACGAATGACGCATGTTCAGCCACGCGAAAAGTGTTGTAACGAACCGCACCGGACGCGGCATTAAACGACGCCATCCTTGCCCCGATCGGTCGTGTGCGCCGGCCTGCCACACCCGATGGAGGACCGTCTTCCGACTGCTGGATTCAGCGTTTCCACGTGTGTACTTCGTATGACGGGAAGGCTGCGAGCGCGGGCAATGGCAGCATGATTGCTTTTGCCGGATCGGGGTGGGATCATAGGGTTCTCCTTTCGCCGCTCAGCCGATCTTGCAGCCCCAAGAGGATGTGCGATCGGCCGCGAAGTAGCCGTCCGCGGCGCGGAAGTTGCCTTGCAGCTCGACGGTGTCGCCGGCGGTGAGCG
>Ga0209936_1001160_pt1 | contig 14453 bp, 11 predicted proteins | sample SalPonR1_A_D1_MG_FD_185694 | JGI IMG/M metagenome (GOLD analysis project Ga0209936, IMG submission 185694) | Salt pond soil microbial communities from South San Francisco under conditions of wetland restoration - Salt Pond MetaG R1_A_D1_MG... ... | reverse complement strand
TTTTGCTTTGGCTAATAAACCCTGGCCTTCGTTTCTGGATGGTTTAGGAAATGCTGCCGGTTATGGCGTTATCCTTATTATTGTAGCATTCTTTAGAGAATTATTGGGTTCGGGTACCCTTTTGGGTTATCAGGTTATACCCCAGGGGTTTTACAATTTGGGTTACGAAAATAATGGATTTATGATATTGCCGCCCATGGCACTTATTGTTGTAGGAATTATTATTTGGGTACAGCGTTACAAAAACAGAAAATTAATTGAATCAAACTAAGAACCTGAAATGATATTAACATGGAAAATTTAATTAACATATTTGTCAAGTCAGTATTTATCGATAACATGATATTTGCATACTTTTTGGGTATGTGCTCCTATCTTGCTGTATCGAAAACGGTAAAAACTTCAACAGGTTTAGGGATTGCCGTAATTTTTGTGTTAGGATTTACAGTTCCTATTGATTATTTAATTCATAATTTTTTATTAAAAGAAGGTGCTCTTACCTGGTTAAGCCCCAGGTTTGCAGATGTTGATTTGAGTTTCTTAAGCTTTATCATATTTATTGCCGTGATTGCTTCCATGGTTCAGTTGGTAGAAATGATTATTGAAAAATTTTCACCTACTTTATATAATTCATTAGGTATATTTTTACCATTAATTGCAGTTAACTGTGCAATACTGGGAGGTTCTTTATTTATGCAGGAGCGGGATTACAATAATATTGCTGAAGCAACAGCCTTTGGACTTGGTTCCGGGGTCGGTTGGTTTCTTGCCATTGTAGGAATTGCTGCTATTCGTGAAAAAATACGATATTCGAATGTCCCTGCTCCCTTAAAAGGCCTTGGCATAACTTTTATCATTACAGGATTAATGGGGATTGCCTTTATGGGATTTATGGGTATCAAATTATAATCATTGAGTAAATTAAGTAAGGTAAAATAAATATATAAAAGCCACCAATAATTGATATTAGATAAACGGCTGATAAAAAGATATTAAGAATGGTATTACTAACATCACAAACAACGGTTATATTACTTAGTATAGCGGTATTTTTAACCATTATTCTTGCATTGGTTTTGATTCTTCTATTGGCAAGAAAAAAACTTACTCCTCAGGGAAAAGTAAAATTGACAATTAACGATGAGGAAGAAATTGAAGTTGAACCCGGGAATACAATTTTATCAACACTTTCGAATAATGATGTATACCTTCCATCGGCTTGCGGTGGAGGTGGAACCTGCGGAATGTGTAAATGCCAGGTGTTAGAAGGAGGAGGAAGTATCCTTCCTACCGAAACCGGTTTTTTTTCCCGTAAAGAACAACAAAACTATTGGCGGTTGGGCTGCCAGGTAAAAATCAGGAACGACATGAAAATCAAAGTTCCTGAAGAGGTGATGGGTATTAAGAAGTGGGAATGCGAAGTCGTTTCGAACAAAAACGTGGCTACCTTTATTAAAGAATTTGTGGTTAAACTGCCCGAAGGCGAAAATCTTGATTTTAGGCCGGGTGGATATGTACAGATAGATGTTCCTAAAATTGAAGTTGATTTTAAAGATATAAAAGTAGATGAACGTTTCCGTGAAGATTGGGATCAGTTTAATATGTGGGATTTAAAAATGAAAAATCCGGAAGAAACATTCCGCGCTTATTCTATGGCTAATCATCCTGCCGAGGGAAATATTGTAAAATTGAATATTCGAATTGCCACTCCTCCATGGGATCGCTCAAAAGGAGCCTTTAAAAAGGTTAATCCTGGTATCTGCTCCTCTTTTATCTTCTCCAGGAAACCGGGTGATAAAGTTACTTTATCAGGCCCTTACGGGGAATTCTTCATTAAAGATACTGATCGCGAGATGGTATACATTGGTGGTGGCGCCGGGATGGCTCCTTTACGTTCTCATATTTTCCATCTGTTCCACACCCTTAAAACCGACCGGAAGGTGTCGTACTGGTATGGTGCCCGTTCCTTACGAGAAGTTTTTTATGAGGATGAATTCAGAAAAATTGAAAAAGAATTTCCTAATTTTTCATTCCATATTGCATTGTCAGAGCCTAAAGAAGAGGACAACTGGGACGGACTTACCGGATTTATTCATCAGGTGGTTTATGATGAATATTTAAGTAAACATGAAGAACCTGAAGAGATTGAATTTTATTTATGTGGACCTCCTGTAATGAACGATGCCGTTCAGGATATGCTGTATAATTTAGGCGTACCTGATGAGATGGTGGATTTTGATGATTTTGGAGGATAGTATTTATTCTAAAATATTGAATATACCCGGCAGTATCATCTACTTCCGGGTTTTTTTTGAACTCAAAAATTTCATATTTATCCCAGTCTTTCCAGCAATTGATGGCAATATCACGAACCAAATCCCGGTATATATTGCTGGCTGATCCGTGGATATAATTTAATTCCTGAATTTCTTAGCTGCTTTACAATGAATGATTTTAGATTCGGTATTATTGTTTGCCCCTACCAGTATCCCTTCGTGGTGTGTAGTATACAATAAGTCTTTTATTTTATTAAAACCGTCTTCTGCATTCACAACACCATTGGAAACTGTAATTGCCAGTATACGTATATTGGATGATTCAAGCATCACCCTTATTGCCCTGAAATCATCCAAACCGCAGTCGGTATCAATAACAACATAATGTTCCGGTTTCCAGGGATGAGAATTTCCGGTTAAAGAAATAAATGCTGTAAATATAAAAGTGAGGATTGTTTTTTTCATGGGTTGGAGATCTTAAGTATTCATGAATTAATCTATAAAATTATTGATTTTTAGTGAAAAAACTTCTTAACTTCGTATAGCTTTTGTTATAAAAATGTAAAACAAATGATAAAAAAAGTCTATATTCCGTTAATTTTAATTCTTTTACTGGGGTCATGTAATCGCCAACCTGAATCAAATTATATATCCTTTGGAGGGTTTACCCAGGGTACTACTTATTCAATTTCTTACGAAAGTGCTGATAGCATAGTTTATAAACAAGCAATTGAAACGTTGCTTGCCTGTTTCGATTCATCCTTATCTACTTACAATCAGCTATCGGTGATATCAAAAATTAATAAAAATCAATCGAATATTGCCGATGAAAAGCTACAAACTGTTTTTAGAACCTCCGAACAAGTCTATAAAAAGACCAATGGGGCTTTTGATATCACAGTTGCTCCTTTGGTAAATGCCTGGGGATTTGGATTTAAGAACAAATCTGAAATTACGAATTCACTTATCGACAGCATACTCGAATTTGTAGGCACCCATAAAATTTGCCTTAAAGATTCATTGATAATTAAATCCGATCAGCGAATGATGTTGGATATGAATGCTATAGCTCAGGGTTATTCGGTTGATCTTGTGGCTGAATTTTTAGCGAAGAAAGGAGTTAAAAATTATTTGGTGGAAATTGGGGGTGAAGTAAAAGCCCATGGAGTTAATCACAGACAAAAACCATGGAGAATTGGTATAGACAGACCTGAAGATAATAATATGATTCCCGGAGAGAATTTACAAGCTATCATTTCTTTACGTAATAAATCACTGGCTACCTCCGGCAATTACCGCAAATTTTACATACGCGATGGTGTTAAATATTCTCATACCATTAATCCAAAAACCGGCTATCCCGTAACTCATTCATTGTTAAGTGCTACAGTTGTTGCTAACGACTGTATGACCGCTGATGCTTATGCTACGGCTTTTATGGTTATGGGGTTAGATAAAGCTTTTGAGCTGGCTCTCAAACTCTCTGATATTGAAGCATATTTTGTCTACAGCGATGAGAAAGGGCAATACCAGGTTAGATCAACACCGGAAATGGAACAATGGATCGAAGAGGTGAAATAGTATAATTCAGGTTAAAGATTAGTTGTATCATTCTTTCTGGGTACCACTTGCCTGACCAGTTTGCGTGCATGTTTGTCTACCTCACGGTTATAGTTTACTGTTGACGTTGATTTTTGATGAGCTCTAACTTTAATAAATTCTACAGTGTTTTGTTGCAAACGTAAAATAAGGGATTGAATTAAATCTTTATTTTGGATATCCTTTCCCTTGTTTGTTTTAAAATTTTTTGCAATTAATTTTTTCGCTCGTAATGGGACTTTTTCAACATATTGACTATCCGTAAAAATTCGTATTAAGCAGGAATCTGTATGTGTTTTCTCAATATAATCAATAGCTTCTATTACAGCGATTAACTCCATCCTGTTGTGAGTCGTTTCTTTTTCAATACCCTCTAGTATCTTTTTTTTACCTTCCTGAAAGATAATAGCAGCCCATGCTCCGATGTTTAATTTTGTGTTACAACTTCCGTCGGTAAATACTTCAATAATTGGTGTTTTTTCCATATTTATTAAAAAATGAAAGATATGAAAAAATAATGGTTAGATAAAACGGGTAAAAGAAGAACAATTATTCAACTAAAATTGTTAATTGATTAGATAATAAATATCTATAATTAAAAAATTGAACGATGGCAGATTTATCAACAAAGTACATGGGATTTCATTTGAGAAACCCAATTATTGCAGCAAGCTCCGGGTTGACTGACACAGCGGAAAAGGTAAAAAATCTGGAAAAAAACGGAGCAGGTGCTGTTGTGTTAAAGTCTTTGTTTGAAGAGCAGATAATGATGGAAATAAATTCATTAGCTGCCGGTAATTTATATAATAACTATGCCGAAGCAGAAGATTATATTTCTTATTATACCCGAAAACATTCGTTGGATGAATACCTTTATTTAATTGAGGAGGCCAAAAGCAAGGTTGATATCCCGGTCATAGCAAGTCTTAATTGTTTCTCGGTAGGACAATGGGTTGATTTTGCCCAACGTATTGAATCTGCAGGTGCTGATGGCTTAGAGTTAAATTTGTTTTTAATGCCAGGAGATCAAAAGTTTAGCGGACCTGAGATAGAAGATATTTATTTTGATATTATCAGAAGTGTGCGCAAAAACACCAATTTGCCTGTAGCTGTAAAACTCAGCTCTTATTTTACCGGAATGGCGGATAGTTTAATTAAGATCTCTCAGGAAGAAATCTCGGCAATGGTTCTGTTTAATCGTTTTTATACCCCTGATATTGATCTGGAAAAGGAAGAAATGGTTTCCTCACGAATATTTAGTTTACCCGAAGAAATTAGCCATACGTTACGCTGGATCGGAATGGTTTCAGACAAAGTGCATTGCGACCTGGCTGCATCAACCGGAATAACCGATGGGTATGCTGCCCTAAAAGCATTGTTAGCAGGAGCTCAGGCTGTCCAAGTGGCTTCTGCCCTTTATAAAAATACGGCAAAGCACATGGGGGTGATGTTACAACAAATGGAAAGTTGGATGGATAAGAAAGGCTATGCCAGTCTCGACGACCTTATCGGAAAACTGAGTTACAGAAAAGTTAATAAGCCTATGGTATATGAGCGGGCTCAGTTTATGAAATACTTTAGCACAGATGAAAAAAATAGCCCTGAATAATTTCAAGGCTATTTCCCTAAAGTTGGTAATTTTATTCTGTTTTGCTTTTCTTTAAACTGATTTCCTGGTAGTTCTTATTGTTCCAAAGATCTAATAATTCTTTAAAATCACTGTATTCATCAGGATTTATGAATGATTTATTTATCATTAAGGTTTTATTAACCTTCAGGATATTATTCTCTTCATTCATGTTGATGGATAAAGAACCCAGGTTGTTTTTATGTTCTTTGGTAACATCAGGTGTTGTCAAAACAAAACCTTCCGGAAGTTCTACAATGTATTGATATGTTTCGTTAATTTCCCGGGATAGCTGCAAGGGCGTTTGTCGTTTTTCCATTAAAACATTTAAATGTTCACCTTTTATCCCATAAGCAGACTCAGGTAATGTTAAAAAGTAATAATCGCCCTGATTTTTCCAAATTTCTTTTTGCTCAATATCAGCCTGTAATTCACTGCCTTTGTTGTTAAATTGTTTAACATCGTACGCCTGAATTGTATGCCTGGGAAATGTTGATTGAATCACTTCCTGTGCATTATCAGACTGGTCTAAATAATTAAGATATGGATTTTTTGCTCCATGAACATTTATGGCTACCCGACCGGCTAATACTCCTTCTGTATTTAATTCAAAACGACCATCTATCTTTACTTCAGGTTTTACTTCGGTTATCACCGATGGGTGTTCAACTGATTCGGCTTCCATATCAAGCAAAATATAGTCTTCTAGATAAAATGCCAGGTTATTTGCCTGTTTTGAGTTGATTCCCACAATAATTTTTTCGTTATTCGCTTTTACCATATGGTAGAATTCTCCGGCATCATCTAGAATACCTGTTTTTTCATCATAAAATTCTGAAGGGATGGCATAAATTAACCGACTTTCAATACCAGAATAGTTAAGCATCTTATTGAAAAGAATGCTTTTCTCAATGGCTGTAGCTCCATTCGATTGCCAAACATCTTCTAAGGATCTTGTAGTATATCTTGCATAGCCGATAGGAATATTGAAATTATTGATTTCATCACCCACCAATTTTTGTAACGCTCGAATCATATGAATCTCTTTTTTCTTTCCGGAGATTTTCTGGGTAACCTTTTGTTTCATGTTATCCGTTAAGGGTGACTGGTTATTGGAAACGTGTTGTAAAGCTTCGTCTATATTTACCGTGCTAAGCATTAACCTGGGCAGATGAGTTTGATTTTGTGGCTGATTGGGTTCACGAATTTTATTCTCCAGGTTTTTGAAGTTCCATGCGTATTGTGTGTAACCATCATTTGTTGATTCCTTAACCTGTGCATTAATATTTAAAATGTTAAAGTTTAACTCCGTTCCTTCAGGTACTTTTACAATAATCTCTAAATTTTCTACCGGAACATCTTCTTGTAAAATAATGTTCTCGTTTAAAAATGGAAGGTATCCTGCACCGGAACGTACTTCGTAATCAAAATTAACCGTGCATCCAAGTTCAAGGCCTGTATGTGTAACCACCATTTCGCGTAAATGGTTAAAGGCCGGTGCTCCGGCAGCAAACCGAGGCAATACTTCATTAAAGGCATTTTCAGGAGCTTTAACTACTTTGCCGTCTGCCATGGTAGTTTCTACTTTGTTGAATTTTATTTCCTGATAATCAGGATTGTATATAATGAATGATTCACCATATAATCGATTAAATGAATAATGCGTAATATATTTTAACTCGTGTTGGTAGTGATAATTTATGGACCCATCAGTATTTAACTCGTAAACCTTTTTTATGGATTTAAATACTGCATCATTTTGTTCCTCTGTTGCCTTTTTTTGGCATGAGCTGGCAATTAATACAATTGCAATAAAATAGATAATATGTTTTATTTTCATGATGTTCATTTTTTACGATTTATCGTGATAAAATTATTTTTTCGTCGGCAAATTTTTGTTGTGCTTCGACTACTGATTTATAATTGGACCATTCATCAGCCTCAAATATTCGTTTCTTAATCGTTACCGTCTCAGATAATTTTATTTGGTTATCTTCAACCGAATATTTACCACTAAAAGCGGCAGCTGAACCATCAATATCTTCTTGAGAGGTGAGATATACAGCCTCATTAAATGCGGGAAGCGTAATGGTTTCGTTCTGTTCAACCAGTCGGCTGCATCGGTCTCTGAACGGATATTCCCTTTCCTCAAGCGAAGTGTTTGTATACAGATGAGCCTGTGCCCGTTTAAATATATTGGTAGCAATAATAGGGGTAAAGATAATTTCGTCTTCTGTGATTACGGCATAATCAGGAACTCTAAATTTAAACGATATGCTTATCGGTTCTTCCATATATCCATAGGGGTTATTAAAAGTCATCTCAATAATTTCCATATTGGGTGCGATACTTCTTAATTCCAGCTCAAGAGCTGTTTCCCAGTTTGATTTTAAATTGCGGGTGAATATTCCGCGAATGGCAGCATCAGACTGCCCGTCAGCAGTAACATGAATCGATCCCTCTAATGTGCCATCGGCTAAGATGCTGGTAATACCGTTAATTTTTAACGGATGATTTTCGGGTGCAGAGATATCTGTAATCATTAAATCGGCACCTTCAGGAAGTCCCATGAGGTAGTTTTGTTGTTGTTCGGCACTCGACCATTCTTCTCGTGTAAAAGGAACCCAGGTTGGATCGAGCAACATATATTCGCCGTTACGTCTTTTTACTACCGTGACACTGTGATTAAACTGGTCGGCCGGTATATCTTCAATTCTGGAACCAGCCATGGTCATGGCAGCATACGATTCAAAACCTGCTGCACGTAACATGGTGATTAGCATTCCGGCTTTATCTTTACACACCCCGCAGCGGTCAGTAAAAGTCATATCCCCGGTATGTAAGGTATACCCTTCGCCTTCGCCCATAGATATACCTGAATATCGGATATTGTCAGCAACCCAGTGGTTTAATAAGGAGATGCTGTCCAATTCGGTTTGGGCATCCTTTAAAATTTCATCTACTTTCTTATCAATTTCAGGAGTTGATTCGAAACTGCCAAAATCTTCATTTACATTGTAAAACCAAATGGACTTATCTTCCCAGTCGGCTGTAGTTGTTAAAAGTAATTTGGGTGCCACATTAGAAAGAGCAACCATTCCCGGCTCTCGTTTTAAGGGCATCATATCTTCTTTGGTAAAACGGTATAGTGTTTTTTCACCCTGATCGTGGATAAACGTTTTAACATCCCCATGAAAGAATGTATAATGTAATTCTTTTGTGTTTGGGATTGTCACTTCATAAATTTTTTTTAAAACCGGTTGGTTATTCCAAAACTCGACAATATCGTAAAATTGTCCCCGCATGGGTGGTATATATTTCGAGTCGTCAGGTTGGGTATTATCGTATAGTAAAGCATAGGTAAATCCCTTTTTAAACAAGGTTACTTCAATACCATCACCGGGTTCAAGTCTTCCAATATCAACCATTTTCTGACGTGCCCCCCAATAAATAGCTCGTGCAGGAGCCGGGTAGTCGTATATTCGGTCCTTACCTAAAATTTCTACTACTCCATTTTTACGGTAAATTTTTACTTCCTTGATTTCAATAAATGCTGAAAGCGGATCATAATCAAAAATTAAATGATTAAGTTGCTTTGCACCTTGTGGTGTTAAAACTTTTAATACTTTGTGAATATCGTTGTAGCTTAATCCGGATTCTTGCATATCCACAATCGTCTCGTCTAACACAACCAGATAATCCGCATGAGGATAATCTTTTGATGTTCCGGCTTTTTTGATTAAATCCGATGGACCTGCGAAAGCAGTAAGCTGCAGTAAAATTAGTGTAGTAAGTAAAAGGATTTGTTGTTTCATAATGTATATTTTTTGATGTTAATGGGTAGAAAAAGCTTTTTTAATGGTAATAAAGATAACATTTGTTCGCTTAAATGTTCTTATATTTGTTATAAATTATAGTTTATATGAGAAATTTTTTTTTATTTTTTATTCTGATTTTTACTATACAGTCAGCAGCACAGGATAACTTCGAAGATAAAACTTATAAAGAAAATATAAGAACAGTACTTATGTTTGTCGAAGGGGACGAACTTTCATTTCCTGTATTGGATTTACAGTCGGATAAAAAGATGGTATTGTTATTTGATGATCTGGATGCAGATATTAAAGATTATTATTATACCATTATTCACTGCAATGCCGACTGGAATCCCTCGGATTTAGATCCCAGTGAATATATTGATGGCTATTTCGAGGATCAAATCGATCAATATCAATCATCTTTTAATACTACCGTTGACTATACACATTATACCCTTACTTTACCTAACGATTATCTAAAACCTGTACTTTCAGGTAATTATATAATAAAGGTTTATGATAGTGCAAATCCGGAAGAGATTGTTTTTACCAAACGTTTTATGCTGGTTGAATCTCAAACACAAATTGAAACCCAGATAAAAAACATGGCGCAATCAAGCTATTTTTATAATGATCAGCAGCTGGAAATAAAGGTAGAATATATTGGTTCTGATTTTTATGATATTGACCAGAATATACAATTAAGTATACTAAAAAATTTTAACTGGGAACAGTCGTTGGTTCTTGATAGAGCAGATGTTATCCGTAACAATGAATTTATTTATCATGATTTCAGCCGGCTAAAATTTAAAGGGGGAAATGAGTTTCATCATTTTAATACGAAAAACATTCATTATGCAGGAGAAAATATTAAAAATATAAGTTTTGCCAATCAAAGGTATCATTTTCAATTAACTGAAGATAAAGATAAAACATTTGATGATTATGAATATAAGCAGGATATAAACGGACAATTTAAAGTGGATGTAACTCAAAGTAATTTTCCACATACCGAAGCCGATTATGCGTATGTTTATTTTACGTTGAATATGGACGCTCCTGTTCAAAATGGAGATATTTATGTTTGGGGTGCTTTATCCAATTACAATTTTACCCATGACAATAAAATGCGCTACAATTTTGAGCAAAAGGCATACGAATGCCGTTTGTTATTAAAGCAGGGATACTATAATTACCGGTATGTTTTAGTTGAAGATAATGAGCCTGATTTTACTTATATTGATGGCAATCATGTACAAACAGAAAATATTTATACCATATTCGTTTATTATCATGATTTTCGTGGAAACTATGATCGGTTAATCGGTCTAAATCATGTTCAATCCGTTAAATAAATCAATTAAAGACTAAATGTTATGTTTAAGGAAATTTTTACTCAGGATTTTTGGCAAAATGTTTTACAACAGTTTGTAGATTGGATAATAGGCCAGGGGCCGTCAATCCTTATTCTTTTTGTTGTTTTATTTATAACCCTGAAATTTTTAAGTATTCTTATTCGCCGGTTAAATAAAATATTAATCCACCGTGCTACTAAAAGCGAGAGTTTGGATACCCAGGAAGCATCGAAAAGAATTAATACTTTATTGGGTATTCTTAAAGGTCTTGGAAAAGTTATTGTTTGGACCATTTTTTTAATGATTCTGTTTAAAAAATTTGGTATTGATATTGGCCCCATACTTGCCGGTGCCGGTATTTTGGGTTTGGCTGTTGGTTTTGGAGCTCAGGAACTGGTCAGGGATTTTATTTCCGGGTTCTTTATTTTGCTCGAAAACCAGGTTCGAGCCGGCGATGTAGCGATTATTAACGGCACAGGAGGGTTAGTAGAAAAAATCGAACTAAGAACCATCACTTTACGTGATTTTTCCGGAGTTGTTCATGTTCTCCAAAATGGTAAAATTAATACCATATCTAATATGACTAAAGAGTGGTCGGCCATGGTTTTTGATATTGGCGTGGCTTATAAAGAGAATGTTGATGATGTTATCAAAGTAATGCAGGAAGTTGGCGAAAAGATGTTGACTGATCCGGAATACAAAGAAAAAATTAAAGAGCCATTAGAGATATTCGGGCTGGATAAGTTTGATGATAGTGCTATTGTTATAAAAGCCCGGTTAAAAACGGTTCCTGGGGATCAGTGGACATTAGGACGCGAATACCGCAAAAGACTTAAAAAAGCTTTCGACGAAAAAGGAATCGAAATCCCATTCCCACATACTACCGTTTACTGGGGCGAGGAGATTAAACCTCTGGAGTTGGACGTGAAAAAATAAAACTATTGTATATAAATAATAAAAGAGGCTGTCCAAAAAGAATCGCAAGTGTCATTACGAATGCCGTGCCTGCCGGCAGGCAGGAAATGAAGCAATCTATATTTGTTGAATATCAGCAGATTGCTTCACTCGTTCCTCGTTCGCAATGACTGTTTTCTGGCTTTTTGGACAGCCTCTTTTTATTTAAAATAGTATACATTATAAATTTTTCTCCGGATACAGTTCATTCCAATGTTGTGGCTGTCCTTTTAATTTTTTATCAAACCACGAGATGATGGTATGATGCCATTGTATTCTTTTGTCATAGTCTACTATCCAGTGGTCCTGCCCGTCAACCAGTACCATTTCCACATCTTTTCCCAACAGGTTAAGTGCAGCATAGTATTGCAGGCTTTCTCCTACAGGTACATTGGTGTCATCGGTACCGTGTAATAAAAGTATGGAATTTTGAAATTTATCGGCATGATATACCGGACTGTTTTCTACATAGATATCTTTCCGGTTCCAGGGGTAGCTGTTTTTTGCGGCTCCGGCATTATAAGTGTATCCCCAGTATCCTTCGCCCCAGTAGCTGGTAATGGAGCTAATACCGGCATGCGAAATAGCCGTTTTAAATATATCGGTACGCGTTTGGAGCAACATGGTCGTGTACCCTCCATAAGAAGCTCCTATACAACCTACATTTTCAGCATCAGCCGAAGGATGTGAACCTAAGAATTTTTTGCTTCCGTCGATAATATCATCAATCGCATCATAGCCCCAACCGTTCACATGCAGTGCCGAAAAATCCTGCCCAAATCCGGTAGCACCACTGGGTTGCAAAACATATACGATATATCCATTCGCTGCCCAGTTATTAATCGGATAACGTCCTCCAAATGAACGTTCAATGGGCGAGGTGCCGGCATAATAATTGACAATAACCGGGTATTTTTTATTTTCATCATAGTTGGGTGGATAGTATACACGGCCATAAATGGTTGTGCCATTTTTGTTGACAAAATTCCACGGTTCTGTTTTTCCAAATTGAATATCGGCATAACGCTTTTTATCAGGAAAAGAAAGAAGCGAACTTTTTTCTTTTTTCAGCTGAAGCGAATAAAGCTTTTGTGGGGTTGATATACTTGTGCCGCTATAGACAGCTATAGAATTGTTTTTTGCAATATCAATATCACCAAGTACTTCTACGTTTAATTCAATTTTTTGGAAAGATTCAGGTTTTAGGTAGTACTTATAAAGATTGATATAATCTTTCTCGCCTACCGATAAGTAAATTTCATTTTCAGAGATCCACTCTGCTGAATGGATAGCAGGAGCAAAATTTTTAGTAATCGGGTTTATTTTTTTGTTTGTTATGTCATAAATATACAGTTGAGCATCATAGTTGTTAGGCATACGGTCATCGCTTACATTTACGCCTAAATCGCCAAAACATTCGGGACCACCCTGAACCAATAGTTTCGTTCCATCGGGTGAATACTGGCAATAACCTGCATAGTTTTTGTTTTCCCAGATGGTGTTAAGCTCGAAAGTATTCACGTCCATCTCGTACAGATTCTGTTTAGAAAATGGAGGCTCTGAATAATCCATTCGGGATGTTGAAAATAAGATTGTTGAGCCATCAGGTTTTATGTCGTGAAGGTTAGCCGACAGGTTCCCTGCAGTTAGTTGAGTGATTTTTTTGGCACCTACTTCTACTTTGTATAAAAAGGAGCGGTTTCTGAAATAGGGAAGCCGGTCTTCAGCCCCATAAACTCTCTTTAAATTACCCGGTTTTTCTGCCCTTTTATAAACAGAAAAGATAATAAAATCTTCGGTGGGTGACCAGCTGAAGCTTGATAAATCACTAATCTCATCTACGATGGATTTTTCCTTTCCGGTTTCGATAGCATAAACAAAAATTTCCGATTGGCCTTCAAAATTTATTGAATAAGATAACCGGTCAGTTTTAGGCATCCATCGTAAGTTGGATACATCTTTATTTCTTAAAACACAGATGTTCTGATTGTTATTCAAATCATAAACTTCTGTATAGTTTTTGCTTTTACCGCTACCGTGTATGGTTTCGGAATAATTAATCAATACATATTTACCCGAAGGTGAAATTTGGGCCGATGAAACGCGATTGCCTTCCAACACATCGTTGATGGTAAAATATCGCTCGGGATTTAAGCTTGGCGTAGCATGGCAATCTTTAAACTCATCTGCGTATTCAAATTGGGCTGCCAGTTTAACATTTTCAGCCGAAGTAATCGCTTTAATCATAATTTCATGATTCCCCCGATTAAGCTCAAGTTGAATTTTGTTACTGTTTGCATCTGCACTGTTTTTAGTTTTAACCGGTTCTCCATCGATAAATACTTTGTAGAAGCAGTTAAGGGTAAGATTTAATGTTCCTTTGGTCCACCGGTTAACAGATAAATAACTTTTGAGCAGGAATAAATTATTTTTACCCGGTTGAGCAAAGACCAAACTGTCGTCACTTAAACTTTTGGAGTTCCAGTTCAACGATTCATCATCAATTTGGGTGGTGTTAATTAAGTTCGACGCATCAAAAGTATCTCCATCAACATTCTTAACATCGGCAAAAGCTGGTTGGTTAACTTGTTGTGTATTTGTTACCATCCATTGTCTGATCTCAACCTTTTGCTGTGCAAAAGCCGGTTGAATAAGGAAACTAAGTAATACGAGCAGATAAATTCTTTTCATGATATTTTATTTTTATTTTGAGTTTGATATTTTAAATGATTTCAAGTTTAACAAAAATAACTAAAAATTGCTACCGTATTTTATTTTAAAAATAAATGTTCTGTATTCCAGCTTTTCAATAAGTCAGCGGCTG
>Ga0209936_1001159_pt1 | contig 14465 bp, 13 predicted proteins | sample SalPonR1_A_D1_MG_FD_185694 | JGI IMG/M metagenome (GOLD analysis project Ga0209936, IMG submission 185694) | Salt pond soil microbial communities from South San Francisco under conditions of wetland restoration - Salt Pond MetaG R1_A_D1_MG... ... | reverse complement strand
CAATAAAAGATAAGCAGAATATATCAAGTCCTACCTCAAGTCCAAAATCAACGATCTCCAGATCCCTTCCGGTTATAGGATTTATGAATATTTTAGAACCAGGAAGATTCAGGCCTTTGTTAGAGTATAATGGACCACCTATAATGACATCACAAAAAACATCTTCTCCTTCGATATCATTGCACTGGAGCTGAATGAAACCGTCATTAAGATAAATTGATTTGTCAACTGACAGACTATCTGCAAGCTGATGATAATGAACGGGGATCAATGAATCTGTACTGTCAACATGTCTTGGTGTAAGAAGTACATTCTGACCTTTTTCCAGGATCATTGGTTCATCTTTGATAGTCCCGATCCTGATCTTAGGTCCTGGCAAGTCAGCCATGATAGCAACCACCATATCAAGCTCAGCAGAAACATCACGAATTCTCTTGATTACTTCACGGTGATGTTCCAGATCACCATGGGAAAAATTCAGTCTGGCAACATTCATGCCACTGATGATCAGCTCTTTTAATACTTCCTCTGAGGAGGACGCAGGGCCAATCGTACATACTATCTTGGTTTTATGGTCTGGTAATTGCATTTTCCCACCGGATAATACATTCAACCTTTTTCCTAATATAATTATGGAACTGCTCAAAAAATGCCATTCTTTGCAGTATATAAGCGGTTTTATATGCGGTTGAACTCAAAAAGGTTAATATAGATATAACTTGAAAATAATTAAAGGGGTTTAATAATGACAAATATAAAAAATGAACTCACAGATAATCAAAAACAGGAGCTTTCTGATATTTTTGGTCATGGTGTTAATTTCAGGGAGAGGGAAAGGAAATTCTATACCCATGATGTGGGAGCATTACCCTCACTTGTGAAAGGAATGCTTGGAAACACTACACCTGCTGCTGTTGTTAAAGTGAAAGATGAAGAAAAAGCCATAGAGCTTGTTAATTTTGCACGTAAGCATAAGATACCCATTGTACCAAGAGCCGGGGCATCTTCCGGATATGGAGGAATTATCCCCACTAATGGTGGAATAATTGCTGATGTAACTCCCATGAAGGAGATCATCAGTGTTGATAAAGAGAATATGAAGGCCACCGTTGGTGCTGGAATTATATGGTACCATCTTGAAACAAAACTTAACGAACAAGACCTTGCAGTCCAGGCAGTTCCTTCAAGTGCACTTTCTGCAACTGTTGGTGGCTGGCTTGCACAGAATGGTATAGGTCATGGAAGTTATGAATACGGCTGGTCCCAGGATACAATGGAATCAGCAAGGGTTGTTCTGCCAAACGGAGATGTGAAGGATATATCAGGAAAAGAACTTGATAAGATAATCGGCACCATGGGAACCACCGGCATAATCACGCAAGTCACCCTGAATCTGCGCAAATATGAGAAAACTGCTGCCATTTCTGCTGAATTCTCAGACCCTGCAAGAATGAAGGCAGCAATAAAGAAGGTAGCTGAAAAGAAGATACCAATCTGGTCCATTTCTTTCCTTAACCCCCAATGGGCTGAGATGAAGAACATCGCACCTTACAAAACACATTACGGGGAAACTGTGGAAGAACACAGACCCGAACTTCCAAAATCATATATCTGCAATTTTGCCTATCCTGAATCCAGGGATATAACTGCTCTTGAAGAAGCGATCAAAGAAGCTGGCGGAAAAGTTCTGCCACAGGAAATTGCAAATCATGAAACCCAGGAATGGTTCCGCTCTATGAAAGTAAAGAGGTTAGGTCCATCATTTATTCCGGCGGAAGTTGTAGTTCCTATCGATAAGATAGACACCATGTTCGATGAGATCCAGAAGAAGATAGGTTTGCCTGTACTTGTTGAGGGAATGGTTGCAAAGGGCGATGAAGCCGTTATGCTTTGTTTCATCCCACATTCTGAAAGATCATTCAAGTATAATCTTGCATTCCCTCTTGCTCTGAGCATTGTTAAAATGGCAGAGGAGAATGGCGGCAGGATATATTCATCGGGATTGTATTTTGCCAAGCAGGCAGAAAATGTCTTTGGAAAACGCTTGCCTGAAATTCAAAAGTTCAAGAAGGAGGTTGACCCTGACGGCATCATGAATCCAGAAACGCTTTCAGGAAAGACCATGATCAAGACAGGACTTTCCTTTGCGAAGGCCTTTGAACCCATAACGCGCAGTGTTGGTAATATGTCGGGTGCAGACAAAGCTGAGTTCAAGGACGAGAGGAAAATACCCGGAGACATTATCTCACATGCTTATACCTGCGCCCAATGTGGATATTGTGTGAGTGAGTGCGACCAGTACTACGGACGTGGCTGGGAATCACAATCACCACGTGGAAAATGGTTCTTCATCAAGGAGTATCTTGCCGGAAGAATGAAGCTCGACCAGGAGCAGGCAGATACATTCCTTGCGTGTACCACCTGTGAGATGTGTGATTACTACTGCCAGCTTGACCTGCCTATTGAGCGCTCATGGATGACACTGAGAGAAAATCTGGTGCAAAAGCGTGGTATGATGACCATTCCTCCGTTTGAGATCATGGCACAGAGTCTTGATAACCAGAGGAACATCTGGGCAAATTACAGGGTTGACAGGGACAAATGGATACCCGATGACATCAGGCCGAAGATCAAGGACAAAGCTGACATTGCTTACTTTGCCGGATGTACCGCATCTTTTGTGGAAAAGGACGTTGCGGAAGGTACTGTAAGACTGCTTGATGATGCAGGAATTGAGTTCACAACCCTTGGTGACAAGGAAGCATGCTGTGGAATTCCAATGCTTGTTGCCGGAAAGTGGGATGTGTTCGAGAGAATCCTGAAAATGAATGTTGCCAACATGCAGAAAGCAGGTGCCAAGACCGTTGTCACTTCATGTCCTGCATGTCTGCTTATGTGGAGGACAATCTATCCGCAGTGGGCGGAAAAACTGGGAATGGAATTTGACATTGAGGCAAAGCACTATTCCGAAGTGCTCGTGGATAAGCTGGATGTACTGAAACCCAAATTCAAGGTACCTTTGAACAAGACCATTGCATGGCATGACTCATGTCACCTCGGCAGAGCCGGTGCAGGTGTCTATGAGCCTCCAAGAGAACTGCTGAAAGCAATCCCGGGGGTCAAGTTCAAGGAGATGGAACATAATCGTGAAAAAGCCCTTTGCTGTGGTTCTGTTGTGACACTTATCGATGAGCCGAAGGTGGCCAGTAAGATCGGAAATGTCCGTTTGCAGGAAGCTGTGGACCAGGATGCTGATATCATGGCTGCACTCTGTCCATGCTGTATGGTGCAGTTCAGGATAGCTGCTAAAGAGAACAATGTGAACATGGAGATACAGGACCTTGGTGCCCTTGCAGCCCGAAGTCTCGGATACGACATCCCTGATACCACGAACGTGTCACTTGTTGCGTGGGCGACCTTTGACAAAATGATCGAACTCATGGAGCCCGAGAACATGACCGATATGATGGTTGAACTGTTGCCTGACATGATCGGAGCCATGCCTTCATACATGCAGGCCATGATGAAGACAGTGAAGTACGTACCCGGCATGGACGCGCTCATGAAACCAATGATGCCAAAGATGATGCCGCTGCTCATGCCATCCCTTATGCCAAAGGTAATGCCAAAGATGCTTGTTGCAGTGGAAAAGAGAGTCCCAATGCCGGATTATATGAAGGAACAGATGCCAGACCTCATGCCGGCTGCAATGGAAAATCTCATGCCTAACATGCTTCCGCAGATAGCACCACTGCTGACGCCGAAGATGATAGAATATATCAAAAATAATTGAAAGAGAGTAAAAGGCCATAGAGCCTTTTACGATTATTTTTTGATTCATTTTAATACACATAGTTGTCTTGATTAAAAATTTCCGATTAGTCAAAGTAATAGGAAATATTTTTCCGCAGCTTCTATTGATACGAGTAAAACCGATTTATATAAAGGAAAATGGCACATTTCCAGTCTGCCGTTGGAAATCGCAAAAAGTGTTACTTTGTACTTCAACTAACTAGTGATTTGGAGAGCGACTATATTTCAAAGTGTTTAGAAATATTGGCGACCAAACTTTTCCAAAATGAAAAGAAAACAGTGACTTTTAAGTAGCATTTGCTTTACTTGGCAGTTTAGACATATTGTAAAATATAGCTCTAACACCTAGATATAAAAGTAGTACAACAAAATCAAGTATATAGATAGAAAAGAGACATCTTTACCACCACCCTTTATAGATGTCCCCTTTCCAAAAGAATACCTTCCAAGGTATCTTATTCGATGAGCCACTCCATAGCCCGCAATAATATATTTAGTACACAATTGCTTATATTTGTTTCTATTTTGTTGCACATTATACGTATGGATAGAAAAATCCAAATTAGCAGAATCTAATTTCTGATTAAATTATAGAAAAAGAAAAGCATTATTAGAGGCATGTTATTTGGGGAGTGGGGGTACATGTATAAAATACCCATTAGTTTACTTTTTACATTAATTTATGTTCAACTTCAATGGTCGTAAAGACTAAGTAGTTACGCATCATAATGCATAATATGGTACGCCCAAGAAAAAGGAGAATGGTAAACTTCGAGCATGACAGCCGGCATTTCAAGCCATATGATGTCTGTATTGAAAATATGGATGAGGTAAACATAACCATTGATGAACTAGAAGCATTGCGATTAAGTTACCTCGAAAAAATAAAGCAAAATGATGCTGCCATGAAAATGGAAGTTCACCAATCTACTTTTCAAAGGATGCTACAGAGAACACTGGAGAAGATATCAGATGCTCTGGTGAATGGTAAATCAATTAGGGTAGAAGGAGGAAACTATACTATGCCAGGAAAAGATGGAACAGGACCAAGGGGAGAAGGACCTATTGCAGGACAAGGAAGAGGTCAAAGAGGGCAAGGAAGAGGAAATCGTAACGGAAATAGACCGATATCCACCGCACCAGGAGGACAGTGTAAATGTCCAAGCTGCGGTTATGAAAAAGCCCATCAGCCAGGAACACCATGTACTCAGATAAACTGTCCTAAATGTGGAAGTTCCATGATCAGGAAATGATAAAAATGAAATCAAGGATCGTCTATGGACCTATTCTTTCAAGACGACTCGGGAGGTCACTTGGAATAGATATTGTCAAGAAGGGAGAATTCAAGAAGAACTGTAATTTTGACTGCGTTTACTGCCAACTCGGACATGTAGATCATAAAATATCAGACCCTTCGAAAGTTACAGGCCTTGTGAGAACTGAAGAAGTTATCGAGTCTATAGCTAATTATCACAAAAAAGTAGATGACCTTGATTACATTACATTTTCAGGGACATGTGAACCGACATTGAATCTGGAAATGGGTGAGATGATCGAAGAGATCAGAAAGATCAGTGATGTTCCCATTTGCGTCATTACAAACTCATCCCTCGTAACAAGGGAGGATGTCAGAAACAATCTGTCAAAAGCAGATATTGTAATTGCTACATTGGTGTCAGGAAACGAAGATACTTTCCAGTCCATCAACAGACCAGCAAATGGAATTGAAGTTCATGACATTATCGAAGGACTCAAAGAATTACAGAAAATGGAAGGGGCAAAACTTGCCATAGAGGTCATGCTCCTTGACTCAAATAGTGGCTACCTTACAAATTCCAACGATCATGAGGTCAATAAGCTTATTGAAGTTCTCAGATATATCGACCCGGATGAGATCGAGCTATTGACCACAAGCCGACCACCTGCTGAAGATTATATCATCCCGGTAACTGAAACAAGACTCAAGGAGATCGCACAGAACTTCGATGAAGAACTGGGCCGAGAAAGGATCAAACTTGTACTTAAAGGCCTGAAAAGAAAAAGATCAAAGATCAAACATGAAGACCTTACAAACGAAGTTTATGACCTCATTCTCCGAAGACCATGTACATTTGATCAAATGATCCAATCTCTTGATATTGACAAAAATGAGCTATTGCCATTGATTGAGAATCTGCTAAGTGAGAAAAAGATAATAAAAATTGGATCTGAAAAAGACTGTTATTATAGAGCAGCATGATTTATAGAGATATTATGGTGACTGAGCAATAGAAGTTCAATCCTATTGAATATCCAAAGGCACCCGCTTAGAACGGGAAAAACAGAAATAATAGGTACAACGCCGCCAGCAGGAATATCGTCAACAACATCCTGCCCTCAAGTCCCTGTCATGGTTCCATTTCAAATTGATAACCCCTTATCCTCAAATAAAATATATTCGACACTATATTAATAAATGTGTCTTAGGGAGAACTGGATAGAGTGTGAATATATGATGTTTTTGATTAGTTTGGTAGTAAAAAGGTACCAAGTAACTTGTGCCTAAGTTGTAGGTCAATTAAAAAATGATTATGGAATAGCAGATTTTTTATATAATATGCCACAAGGCCTGCAACATGTCAGTTTTAAGTATCAAGGATATAAGGAAAGAAATTGGGACAAATATTTTTATTTACCCTCTAAAAATTGAAAACATTAAAGCCAATGCAATTAATTTGACTGTTTGTAAATTTGCATGATCAGTTTCGACTGGTGAAAGTATGTACGACAGTAAAAAACACCCTTACAAATCCATCAAATGATACTGTACTTATTTACACAAACTAAGCTATCTACGTATCAAACAAAATAGGTGGGACTTATCATTCAAAAGTCTCTTTGGTATCTAAAGGATTAGGGCATATTGGTACAACTGACGAGGTGGAACATGACCTGATGAACTTTTAAAAAAAAAATGCTTTAAAAACAAGTTATTCACTATCCGTCATTTCCAATAGCTTCTGATGGACATGATTCCATGGCATCTTCGCAATGCTTTGTTTCAGCATCATTCTCCGGCTGCTTATATACAGAAGAATGCGAAAAGTTTTCGTTCATTTTAAAATTATCTGGAGCTTCCTCTGTACATCTTCGACAAGCGATACACTGGTCATCTACGTAAAAGGCTCCCTCTACATTTTCAGCTACTTTATTTTTTACATCTGCCACACATAAGTCCCCTGGAATAAATATTTACAATACTTTTTAGATTTGAACAGCTCTGTATTTATAAATATCCGGAAAATTATGTGCAGAAATTTGTTTGAGAGTTTGCGGAACATCCTGCCGAGCATTAAAAACAACAAGGTTAAATATATGCACAAATGTGCGTGTGACTTCACATCAATAGTAGAAAAAGATCAGACTACCGTGTCCAGACACTTAAAGGTACTTTTTGAAGCTGACATCGTTGATTTTGAAAAAAATGGAAGGAACAGGATATACAGAATAAAGAACGAACAAGTTAGAGAAATGCTTCTAAATTGTGGAGTGGAAAAACTTGAATGCTGTTGTAAGGAGTGTTAAAAAATGGACGATAAAATATTGAACCAAACATCTTGTTGTGAAAGCACACCATCAGAGATCATAGGTTGCGATTGTAGCTCAACAGGCAGTAGTTGTTGTGAATCAGGGCCTGTCCCCACAAATGGAAAGGACGTACCTTGCCCAATATGTGGCAAAACCGGTGTACCCGTAGAAAATGTGAAAGTAAAACACATGTGAAAAAAGAACTTAGAGACGAGTTGAGTGATTATGAGCACTGGCTTTGCATTAGTGAAGAATGTGGAGTTGCATATTACACCGGATTGGATGCAAAATTCAATAAAGAAGATATAAAAGTACCTATCTGGTTCAAGAAAGATGCTGATTCCAAGTACGCATGTTACTGCAACAACATAACTGAAGAACAGGTAATTGAGACTGTGCTCAAGAAAGGACTTGAAAATATGAAAGAGATTATTGTCTCAATCAATGGAAAGGTTAAATCACAATGCAAGGTCAAGAACCCCATGGGAAAATGCTGCACACAGGCCTTTAGCGAAGCAATTAAAAAGGGTATGAGAATGAGGAACAAAGAGGAATGAAAAAGATTTATGGCCTTTAAATAAAAGGTCATTTTTTAACTTTGCATTTGTAATCACCATATAAATGGATTGACAATATCCTTAAATATAGTGCTATCAATAGCATTTTAATTAGTTATATTGAAAAATATCAATCCTTCTTCATTTTAGCATCTGTAGCATCTGGATTGATTCTTGGTCATGTAGCAATCATTCAGAATTATGCAGGGTTTTTTATTGTTCCTTTTCTAATGGTTATGCTATATGACATTTTTTTACAAGTACCCCTCGATCAATTGAAAAATTCTTTAAAAAACTGGAGATTTGCAAGAGTAAGTGCCAGTATCAATTTCATATTCAACCCACTATTAGCCTTTGTTCTGGGTTATTTCTTCTTAAAGGATACTCCTGCTTTGTGGATAGGCTTTATCATGCTAATGGTAACTCCCTGTACTGATTGGTACCTCCTTTTTACAGGTATTGCACGTGGCAATGTTCCACTTTCAGCATCCATCCTCCCCATGAACCTCATTCTCCAGTTGATACTATTGCCAATATATCTGCTGATCTTTGCAGGAACTATTGCAAGCATTAATTCCACTTTGCTTATTGAAAGTGTGGTTCTTATACTCTTATTCCCATTTTCCCTCTCCCTTATCTCAAAAATAGCAGCTCCTAAAATAAAGGGAGAATATTGGCTTGAAGATAAGATATTCCCGAAGCTTGATCATGTACAGTTTTCTTTTTTAAATCTTGCAATCATCTCCATGTTTGCTTCACAAGGCGAGCAATTAATTCAAAATCCACTTATCCTGTTAAAACTTCTAACTCCGATACTGCTGTTTTTTGTGATCGTATTCATTTTTGGACAGATGCTTGGAAGGTATCTCGGTTTTTCCTATCAGGATACTGCTAGCTTGAACCTGACAACTCTTGCCCGCAATTCCCCAATAGTGTTGGCGATTGCCCTTACTGCCTTTCCAGATGAGCCATTGATAGCACTAGCACTTGTTATCGGGCCTCTAATAGAACTGCCTGTATTGGGAATTATATCTCATACATTGCTGCGAATCAGAAAGAAATGGTTACATGAGGGGGGCGAAGTCGCCTGAAATATTCGAGAAATGGATAAAAAGAGAGAAATAAAAGGCAAGCAAGCCTTTTATTTGTACATTACTTTGGAATCGGCTGATCAGGTGTAACACCATAATACTCAGTTCGTGCCTTGCCCCACGGACAGCCATCCTTACCCATTATTTTAAGCTCTATATTTTGCAATGATTTAAACAAGCCATTACCAGCACGTGCACCTTTGCAAATTATACAATAGTTTTCACAGAATACCGGAGCCTTCTTTTTATCTACCATAATATTTCCTCCCCATAATACTAATTCAGGATAGATGAAAAACTTACTGGAGTTTTCCCTGTATTTCCTTTGCGAATTCTTTTGCCTTCTGTACACGAGATTCATCGGGCTGTCCTTTTGTGGATGGACCCATTTCACCAAATGCTTTCATCTGCGGGTCATCTGCCTTCAATAACATGTCAATGACATGCTGCGCCAGCTCACCCTGACATTCAAATGAACCAAGGTAATTTCCAGCTTCTGCAATGTCCTTACATGAACCTGTCCAGGACTGTATGGCTTCAGATCCTTCAGGAACAGCATGGGTCATGAAAAATGCTATATTCTTGCCAGCTACGTTTGCTTTCACAAAATTTGAGATCTTCTCAGGAATATTGAACTGCATTACCGGGAAGCCCACAAATACAAGGTCATAGCCTTCAAAATTGCTTGCATCCTTGATATCTTTGATGTCCTTCTCGCCAGCGACTTCTTCATAAATTGCTTCAGCGATCTTTTTTGTGTTTCCAGTCTGCGATAAATATGTTACTAATGTTTTCATCTAATATACCTCACCATTTTATTTAAACTTCAATAAAAGATAGTATTTTACTATAGATTAATATATGTAAGCGTCAGGAAACTGTAGTTTTTGGATATTGATACAAAATAATGACTCTTATAAATCACCCGAACATATGAAATAATTGATAAAATACTTCTTTTGACTTTGCATGCTCACAATGAAATCTTAGCTGGAAAAAGAAAAGGATCCTGTGGAATCCCCAATTAATAGAAATTATAATTAAACGATCTGATTTTCATTTTCCAGTGTATGAACTTACTATATCCCACATGTGTTCCATATTCTCTTCTGAAGTTTCAAGTGAGATCTCACCACCTGTTGAGAGAATGAATCCTTTTTCGGGAGCTTGTTCCATACATCTTTTTACTTCTTTTTCGATTTCATCTCTGGAACCTTGAATAAATACATTCTGATCCATATTTCCAATTAAACAGATATTTCCTTTTTGCATTTCTGTCAAATCGCCTTTTGCAAAGCTCAAAGCATCTGGTTTTAGTTTGAATTCCAGATCAATGAATGGATATTCCGCATAGTTCTGTGAGATCACATATACTCCTCGGCTCTTTATGTGTTCAACAAGCTGCTTTGTAGCTCCGAAAATGAGTTCTTCAGATATATCGGGGCCGAAAAGGTCTCCTGCATTTGCACCATTCTCAACAAAAATGCCGTGTGCTCCGCTGTCTATCAGAATATCAGCGAACATGATGGATGCTTTTGTTAACTTTTCAAGCAATGAACGGGTGCCATCCGGCTCCATCATAACTTCAACGCAAAGATCACTTACCTCCATCAACTGAGATGCAAGCAACATTGGTGATTGTACCATTGCTCCAACGAATACGGTCTCACCTATTTTTTCATTCATGATCCTTATGGATTCTGCAATGGTCTTTACACGTGGAGAGCTGAGAATATCTTCAGGATCGATCTTGTCGTGTTCATTTACAGATTTTATTGCAAATTCCTCAACTGTAGCATAATCATTTTCTTTGATCTTGATCTTAGTACCCAGAGCTTCCGCTTCAACAAGTATGCAGCCCCAGGGGGACATTACATTGTCATGATGATACGTTTTTTGTGCAAGGATCTGTGCTTCTGCAATTCCTTCAGCTGAATAATATGCCTTACCCATGGTAGTGTTCATTTTTTTTAATATCACATTACCTGCACCAAACCATAGGTATCCATATGGAACCCTGTCAACTTCTTTCATTTCAAGAGCAGCAGTAAAACGTTCTTTTGATGTCATTTGTTCTTTCATATTTTTCCCCTGGCTACACATTACGTTTGTCTGGTATGCATAAATAAGCATGAACCAATAATGTATAAATGCTTCCGATTAGTAAAAGCTATAGGAAATATATCAACCCACCTTTTCACACTTGCAGTTAAACTGAGTTTGTTTAAAAAGAAAAAAGGCAGCAGGATTTCTTATTATTAGACTACTTTTAAAACTAAGAGTTCTGCAAATTACCTGCATTATACAAAATGACAGAAATGATTATTCCAAAAAATAGCAATATAGCTCCAGAAAACAACAATAATATAGCTGTTGGAAATCCTTCAGCATCTGATTTAGCCCAGCTAGGTGATTCTAACCCATCTTCCTCCACAATACTAAGATGACCCACCACAAATCCAAATAGAAGTAACATTGTACCAAGAATTTACAGAGTAAAGGAGATTGTTTGATGTTTTACCACTATTATCACCATTAAATGTTAATCACTGTAACCTTTTAAATGTGTTTATAATGCCATCAATGTTTTAGCATACCCTCTTTCACTTGGCATTTAAGACATACATAAAACAACATCAAAATAAACAGGTACATAGGTAGAAAAGAGACATCTTTAGTACCACACTTATAGATGTCTCCTTTCCAAAAGAATACCTCCCCGGCATCTTATTCAATGAGCCACTCCCTAGCCCGCAATAATAAGAATGATATTTCCTTATATAACATAATCTCACTGTGTTATACTGTTGCACAATTAAATTTAACGTCATTATATTTTTTATTGCAATTATTGAAATGAGATTTTAATTACAAAGAACGATAAATACGCTTATCAATAATCTAATTAAAAATTTCACAAAAGACTCGCCTAAAAAGAAACATTGCACGTCGTAATAATGAAATGAATATGTCAGTTGTAGTGACATGACGATCCTTGCATAATTTCTAAAATAGAAATCCCTTTTTTACAATAAGTTATGACATAATTTAGTAGCTAAAAATAAAGATCATCATATATCACTAACATAATCATAGCCAGCCCGACACCATGCACCAAAGCCACCTATTATATTGTACACTTCAATGAAACCTGCCTTAACAAGTTTTTTAGCTGCACTTCTGCTCATGATATCAAACTGGCAGTAAAGCAGTATTTTTGAATTAACGGGAATCTCATCGATCTTATCTGGAAGTTCGATGACGCTTATATTAACAGCGCCTTTTATGTGAGAATCTGTAAACAGACTGTGTGGCCTTACATCAAGAACGAAGAAATCACCGCTTTCAAGCATCTGTTTTGCAGCATATAGACTGACATTGTAGAATCCTTCGGACCTTTTAACTACGCTTTTTCCGTAACTGTTTTCCAAGTGAAACTACCTCTTCAAAAATGCTTGCTAATGGTCTAGAGAGTTTGAAACTATTATATGTTACTATTTTGTTCAACCAAGTTTTGCAATGATAAGAACATAGTTCTTAGCATATTTCGGACATGTGGTATAAGGCATGGCAGCCCTTTAAAAAGAGCCGCCATCTATTCTATTTTATTGTTGATCCTACCGTAGATGCATCAAACTAATGCATCTTTAAGAGTTGAGGTGCTTGCAGAGAGGCCTGAAGCGGCGTACTCAACACATCCATCAGCTTTTTCAGCACCCAGCTTGAATTAGCTACCATCGACTGCATATCAGCAGCTATGTTTGCCAGTTCCTGCGTAATACAAAAAATTACTTTCACCATGCATACATTAGCAGTATATATACAGCCCACCAAATAAACACCCAATGACAGAATTTGAAAAGAAAATTAAGATCATAACCATGATCAGAAGTATACAGAAAAAAGTTAATTCCAAGAGATAAAGCAATACTGTGAACTCTTTTTAAGATTTATCCAGTTTACCGCAAAGTTATACTAAATCAAACACGTTATAATGAGTTAACATGCCTTTGACAAATTTAATTGTAAAAAGTGCCAAGGAACACAACCTCAAGAATGTGGACCTAACACTCCCCCGTGATAAGCTAATAGTCATTACCGGACTCAGTGGCTCTGGAAAATCATCTCTTGCTTTTGATACGATTTATGCTGAAGGACAGAGAAGATATGTTGAATCACTTTCAGCTTATGCCAGGCAATTTTTAGGCCTTATGGAAAAACCTGATGTTGAATACATAGAAGGATTATCGCCTGCCATATCCATTGAGCAGAAAACCACCAGTAAAAATCCACGTTCGACTGTAGGTACTATTACTGAGATATATGACTACCTGAGATTACTTTACGCAAGAATAGGTGTTCGCCATTGTCCGGAATGCGGGAAGATCATTGAAACACAAAGTGTTGACCAAATACTTGATAGTATCATGAGTCTGGCAGACACTACCAAGATACATGTACTTGCACCTGTTGTCAGGGAAAGAAAAGGCGAATACAAGAAACTACTTGCTGATATGCTTGCTGAAGGTTTTACACGAGCTCGTATAGATGGTGAAGTAGTATCGCTTGAAGATATTGAAAGTATTGAGCTTGGCCGCTATAATAAACATAACATCGACATAGTTGTGGACAGGATTGTGATCAAAGAAGGCATTGAAGAGAGACTTGCTGATTCTGTGGAAACTGCACTGGAAAAGAGTGGCGGTACTATTACAATTCAAGTAATTGATGGCAAAGAACTGACATTTAGCGAGAAGCTTGCATGTACAGCATGTGGCATCGGTTTTGAAGAAATGGAACCTTCTGCATTCTCATTTAATAGCCCGCAAGGAGCCTGTTCAGAGTGTCATGGACTTGGAACTTCAATGGAATTCGACCCGGAGCTGATCATTCCGGATAAAGGAATGACACTTCGTGAAGGAGCTATCGAACCATGGAGCAATACTAGAGACGGATACTACGTGCAATCAGTAGAATCCCTTGCCAAACACAAAGGATTCTCCATGGATACTCCTTTTGGTGAGCTATCCGAGGAAATCCAGAATATCATACTGCATGGAAGCGAAGATATCATTCCATTCGTGCACACTGGAAGAAATGGCGGGATGTGGAAGCATAAGGGCAGGTTCAAGGGAGTCATTGCCAATCTTTCAAATACGTATACCAAGACAGAATCCGAGAATAGCAAGGACAGACTACGCCGCTATATCAGTACAAAACCATGCACCCAATGTAATGGAAACAGACTCAAACCAGTCAGTCTTGCTGTGAAGATAGATGGTCAGAATATCATTGAACTTACAAATATGTCTGTTGAAGAATGTCTGAATTTTTTCCAGACATTTGAAACTGATCTCAACGAGAGAGATTTCATCATTTCCCGCATGATATTGAAGGAGATAAAGGCAAGACTTGGATTCCTTGTGGATGTTGGGCT
>Ga0209936_1001158_pt1 | contig 14480 bp, 10 predicted proteins | sample SalPonR1_A_D1_MG_FD_185694 | JGI IMG/M metagenome (GOLD analysis project Ga0209936, IMG submission 185694) | Salt pond soil microbial communities from South San Francisco under conditions of wetland restoration - Salt Pond MetaG R1_A_D1_MG... ... | reverse complement strand
AAGCGGTATCAAGCCGGCGGATTACCATTTTTTCGAGCGCAAACCCAAACAGGTTTTCTGACCCGTTCTGCTGAAGCAGTTGTTTCAGAGCGGGGCGAAAATTCTTGTATTGATCCGCACTCATCTGCCGCAGGGAGGGCATCGCCACTTCTGCCAGTGGCAGGTACCATTTTCGGTCGGCCTCTTCAAGTGCTGAAAGTAATTTGTCTGTCTCAACAGAAAGCTCGGTGCCGGTTGTATTTAACAGCCACTCGGGTATCTGTTTGTGACCACCGGAAGTAAGCAGCAGGGCATAAATCAACGCTTCGGCACCCAGCGGCTCATGGGCAGCGTTTTTCAGCGTATCCGGTATCTGTTTCAGAATGCTGCTGGCCTGTTTCATCCCTCCCGTTCCAAGTGTGCCGATAGCGGCAAGAATTACTTCGGGAGTCAGGGCTGCATGTCCGCCGACCCCGGCTGATTCGCTCACTGCCTGATCCGTTCCGGAGACATGTTTCTTGTCAAACTGTTTACGAATCTTTTTTTGCAGCCGTTCTTCTTTACCGGAGCCAAAAGACGGACTGATCGCCTTGATTCTCTTTTCAAGAGGCGGATGGGTGGAAAAAAGCATATCAAAAGCCGAATGAAAACTGCTTGCAAAAAAGAGATGACTCATCTCCATCGCGTGACCATCTTTGATTTCCGCACCTTTTTTCTTCAGCCCGATTTTGTTGAGTGCGCCTGCAAGTCCGTCGGGATTGCGGGTGTATTGTACCGCGGCTGCATCTGCCAGGTATTCACGCTGACGTGAAATTGCCGACTGAATCATACGTCCAAAGATCATCCCGATATAACCAATCACCACCAGTGCAAGCCCGAATACGATAATCGCAATCGTTGAGTTTCCTCCGCCTTTACCGCTGCGGCTGCTTCTGACCCGCATTCCGCCTGAATAGAGCACACTGCGCATCAAAATCATCCCCATGATATGAATCACCAGGATTCCGTTCAGGATACCAATAAGCCGGATATTCAGCCGCATATCTCCGTTAAAGATGTGGCTGAACTCGTGGGCAATCACTCCCTGCAATTCATCGCGGTTCAGCTGATCCAGCGCTCCTTTTGTGACTCCCACAGCCGCATCATTGGTTCCGAACCCTGCGGCAAACGCGTTGATATTCTCTTCATTATCCAGAAGGTAAACATCGGGGACCGGCAGTCCCGAAGCAATAGACATCTCCTCAACCACATTCATCAGGCGGCGTTCGTCCGGGTCTGTCGTGGAGGATTCCACCCGCCGGCCGCCCAGCAGCTCTGCCACAGCCGAGCCTCCTTTGCGAAGCTGAGCTACCCGGAAAGCAGTTCCGCCTGCTATCACCAGCAGGATAACCAGGGATACTGTAAGCAGCCAGCCCGGATGCCAGAATGAAGCGCCGGCAAAACCGTTTACCTGCGAGTGAAAAAGCAGAAGCGTCACAATATAGACAGAGAGGATTATGCCAATTACGGCAAGCACATAAAGGGCAACCAGCTTGCCCGTATTCCGCTTTGCACGATCCTGAGCTTCAAAAAAGTCCATTTAAAATGATACTTTAGGCGCTTCTCTCTCTTCGGGCGACTCAATGACAAACTGCTCGGCGTATTTAAAGCCAAATGCATTTGCAAAAAACATATTCGGAAACTTCTCACGATAGGTATTGTAATTCATTACTGCATCATTGAATGCCTGGCGTGCAAAGGCGATCTTGTTTTCAGTAGATGTCAGCTCTTCGGTGAGCTGCATCATATTCTCGTTGGCTTTCAGGTCAGGGTAGTTTTCCGAGAGAGCAAAAAGCCTGCCCATCGCTCCCGTCAATGCCTGTTCAGCCCCCATTAAATCCTGCATAGCTTCCGGATCTTCGGGCTGTTCTGATACTTTCTGTTCTGCCTGCTGTGCCTGGTTACGAGCCTGGATAACCGCTTCCAGTGTTTCGCGTTCGTGCTTCATGTACGATTTGGCAACTTCCACAAGATTGGGAATAAGATCATACCGGCGTTTGAGCTGCACATCAATCTGCGCAAATGCATTCCTGAACCGGTTTCGCAGCGTAACCAGTTTATTATAAATACCGACCGACCATGCAATGATCAGAACCAGGAGAACGAGAATAACAATCAGTGTAGTCATAACAATAGATGAAGGTTAGAAAATGAACTGTGTGAACCATACTCCATAACAGTTGGAAATATACGATTTGTGACGTGAGGTGCAAACAGAACGCCCGGTTTTTTAGAGTGCCTTCAATTTTCATACTTCTTTGTGACAAGGCACCCTTTCATGGCAAAAAAGAAGCCCTGAAAGGGCCCCAGCAACAGCGCAGGATAAAGCCCTGCAACAATTGAATGCAATATTAAAAGATAGCCCCGAAGCGGGCGGAAGCCTTCTTTGTTCTCTTTGCACAAATGATTACGGCATCAATTTGATTTTGTATTTGGCTTGCGGGATTGTCCAAAAAAGATGTATTTGATTTACTTATGCCTTCCCAATTAAAAGAGCACTTCGTGAATCTTCGATCCGCCAGCTGACGGGTTCGGGGCAATAAACTGCTGATTTTGCCACGAGGGCACGAGGACTCAAAGTAACACGAAGAACTTATACTATATATATTTAAAATTAAGCTAAATAATGTAAGTTGAGCAGTGGTCAGCTATACTTTTTGGACAGCCTCTGCTTTTGTTACGGACTCATTATTTTTCAGAGGGCGGTGCCCTACGCTGTTGCTGGGCCCGCCAGCTGGCGGGCGGATTCAGAAACGGTGAATCATCTGCATGAACCAAAATCGGGTCACATCTTATCATTCCTTTAATGTCTATCTTGCTTTTCATTTGTCCATTCACTATTTAACCGCTGATCATAAACCATCGCAGAAAATATGGCTTTATTCCAGAGTGCCGTTTTACAAAAATACCTTTCGGGGTTGAATGAGGATGAGATTAATGACGCCTGGGAAACATTCGCGGCCCATTTCCACAATCCGGTTGTGCAACAGAACATTCGTATTGCCAAGGAAGAAGCTTACCAGGAAGGTTTTTTGGACGACCTGTTTGTGAAAGTCCTGGGGTTTACAAAAAGTCCCGCCCCGAATTACAACCTCGTAGCGGAGCAAAAAAATCTCACCGACTCCAAAAAAGCGGACGGCGCACTGCTGGATGGAAATAAAGTCCGCGGGGTGATTGAGCTGAAGGGAACCGGAACCACCGACCTCTCCAAAGTGGAATCGCAGGCGTTTGGCTACAAAAATAAGCAGCCGGATGCCCTCTACGTCATCATCTCCAATTTTGAGAAGCTGCGGTTTTATATCGACAATGCGGTGGACTTCATCGAGTTCAACCTCTTCACGCTCACCAAAGAGGAGTTCAGGGTTCTGTGGCTCTGCCTCGGTTATCCCAGTTTTGAAAAAGGCCTGCCCAAAAAGGTCAAAGATGCCTCACTGACGGAAGAGGAAAACGTCACCAAAATCCTGTACAGGGATTATTCAGCCTTCAAACACGATATTTTTGAGAGTATCAAGGAACACAACCCGGAGTATGACAAGCTGCTGCTTTTCAAAAAGACGCAAAAGCTGCTAGACCGGTTCCTGTTCATCTTTTTTGCGGAAGACCGGAACCTGCTGCCGCCAAATTCAATCCGTAAAATTATTCAGCAGTGGCAGCAGCTCAAGGAGCTGGATGAGTATCGTCCCCTGTATGATCGCTTTGTGAAGTATTTCAGCTACCTGAACAAGGGCCGGAATTTGCCCGGAAAAGATGAGATTTTCGCGTATAACGGCGGACTTTTCGCAGAAGATGAAATTCTGAATGATCTTACAATCAGTGATGAATTACTGTATAAACATACGCTGAAACTGAGCAAATACGATTTTGTGTCGGAAATAGATGTAAACATCCTCGGGCATATTTTTGAGCACTCGCTGAACGAGATTGAGGAGATCACTGCCGAACTGGAAGGCGAGGAGGTGGACAGTTCCAAAACGCGCCGCAAAAAGGACGGGGTGTACTACACGCCCAAATACATCACCAAGTATATTGTGGAGAATACGGTCGGAAAGTTGTGTGAAGAAGAGAAAACCGGGCTTGGGATTGAAGATGAGGAGTACCGGCCGAACCGCCGGAAAAAAACCAAGAAGGAGTTACTGGACAAGCTGGAGCAATACCGTGCGTGGCTGCTGGGCCTCACCATTTGTGACCCGGCCTGCGGAAGCGGTGCGTTCCTGAACCAGGCGCTGGAGTTTTTGATGGAAGAGCACAAAACTATTGACGAATTGCAGGGCAAACTCCTGGACCAGCCGCTGGAACTTTCCGACATTGAAACAAGCATCCTGGAGAACAACCTGTTTGGGGTGGATATTAACGAGGAGTCGGTGGAGATTGCCAAGCTCTCCCTCTGGCTGCGCACCACCCAAAAAGGACGAAAACTCACCTCACTGAACAACAACATCAAATGCGGCAACTCGCTGATTGATGATCAGGAAGTGGCCGGCGATAAAGCCTTTCGCTGGGAAGAGGAGTTTCCGGATGTATTTGCCAGCGGCGGTTTTGATGTGGTGATTGGGAATCCGCCTTATGTAGTATATATCAAATCTATTTTTGGAGAAAGAGTAGTTGACTATGTAAACCAGAAATATAATTACGCTGAATATAACCCCAATACTTATGCTCTTTTTACTGATTTAGGATTAAGTAAAATTCTAAGGAGTAATGGAAGGCTTGGTCTTATTATTCCCAATTCGTGGCTTGAAGGCAAATATTTTTCTCAGATGAGAAATTCTCTTTATTCCATGAATGTGGATGAGATAGTATATCTAAAAGATACAGTATTTGATGAAGTTGTCGAAACCTTAATTCTTTTGATTGAAAATGCCGAGGCTACAAATGAACAGATTCGAATTTCAGAAGATATTATTGAGGGTGTTTATGAACAGATAGATTTCAATAGAGAAAAATTGGAAAAGGGTTATAACCCTTTTATTTCTAAGGAAAATGAGTTGACAAATCGCTTGGAAAAAGAGTTTAAAACGCTTGATGATTATGCGATTGTATATCGGGGTTTAGAAACCAGAAACAATGACAAGTGGCTGTCAGAGAGGAGAAAATCAGACCAATATAAACCTATTTTACTTGGAAGGGATGTAACAAGGTATAGTTATAAGCACAGCGGCACCTATGTAAATTTCATTAAGGATGAAATGAAAAGTAATGCCAATCTTGAGATGTATGAACAACCCAAAATTTTAATGAGAAGAACTGGCTCAGATATTATTTCAGCCATTGATTTAGAGAATCAGTTAGCCTTAAAAAATTTGTATCTGATAATTCCCAAGGAAGGGGTAAACGTATATTGTTTATCCGCTGCTTTGAACTCAAGCCTCATGAGTTATTTGCATACAGCAAGAAAAAGCGGGGAGAATAAAGCTTTTGCTCAATTTAGCGGGGTTTACATTAAAAGCTTTCCTTTTGAAAATTCAGACGATGATCGTTTTGAAGAACTTGTAAAGAAAATTACAAAGTTGTCTGGAAATCTAAATGATCATGTTGAATCATTTAATGAATTGATGCTATCCAAATTCGACATCGACAAACTCAGCCGGAAACTCGAAAGCTGGCATGAACTCACCTTCAAACAGTTCCTGAAAGAGTTGAAAAAGAAAAAGGTAAAACTCACCCTCAACGAAGAAGCCGAATGGATGGAATACTTTAACAGCCAAAAAGCCAAAGCCGACGACCTCAAAACCCAAATCGCACAAACCGATGCCGAGATTGATGGGATGGTTTATGAGTTGTATGGGTTGGGGGAAGAAGAGATAGAAGTTGTGGAGGGGGAAAAGTGAAATATTATTTTATTATTGTCTTAAATATCCCATTTGAACTAAAATCAATTACAAAAGATTGAATTATGTCTTATAAATACATTGAAATTGAAGTTGAAAAGTTAGGTCTGGACTTTTTAAATCCACGATATGAAGAAGCCAAGAACCAAAGAGATGCGTTGCAAAAAATGCTTTTTAACCAGAAGCAAAAACTGGTTAATCTTGCTGAAAGTATTATTGAGAATGGATTAAATCCTGCAGATATCCCAATAGTTACAAATGGAAATAGTGACAACTATATTGTTCTGGAAGGTAATAGAAGAATCACATCTTTAATCCTTTTGTCCCAGCCGAATATTGTAGATTTAATTACTGATAATAGCTTAAAAAAATCATTCCAAGAGCTTCATAAATTGTATTTGGATAATCCACTCGAAAAAATTCTATGTGTTTATTTTGAACAAAGAGAAGATGCAAATATTTGGATAAATCAAAAGCATTCGGGAGAGCAAGATGGTGTTGGAATAGTTAAGTGGGGGGCGCTTGAGAAAGCACGCTTTCAAGAGAGAAGTGGAAAAATAGATCCAAGATTGTATGCAATAGAGCTTGTTAAGAGTTTTGGTGATTTAACAAAGTCAGAAAAAAGCCTAGTTGATGAAGTAGCTATAACGACTCTTGCCAGAATATTAAATGATAGTATGATTAAGGAAAAAATTGGTGTTGGTATTATAGGGGATAAACTAATGTCAAAAACGGATATTGAGAATTTTATAAAACCATTAACTAAGATCATTCTGGATTTAGCACATAAAAGAATAAAAGTTACGGATGTCTATTATTCAGGGGATCGAGAGGGTTATTTGCATACTTTTTCTGAAGATATTTTACCAAAAGAGGAAAATTTAGAAAAAGATTTTCACTTAATAGAAGTTGATTTAGAAGAGAATATTGAAGATGAGCAAGAGGAAATAGAAGAAAAAAATTCATCAGATGAAAATGAAGAAACAACAGATGAAAAGGGTGGACCAACTAAAAGATGGAATCTTATACCTAAAGAATTGAATTGGAGGATTGATGACAAAAGGGCTTTGCAAATATTTCAGGAACTGCAAAAATTAAATGTTAAAGCTTATAAAAATTCGATTTCAGTGACTCTGCGGGTATTTTTTGAAATAAGTATGGACCGTTTTATTGAAGAAAATAATATTAGTAATATTTACGAAAATGATAAGTTTGCTAATAGAGTGCAAAAGATCGCTAATTATATGGAGCAAGAGAACATCTTGAACAAAGATCAGCTTAAAGCTGCTAGAATTGCAGTAAGCAATCCAAATCATTTGGTTTCAGTAGATACTTTTCATAGTTATGTTCACAGTAGATTTTTAATTCCATCTCCAGATGAACTGCTTATTACTTGGGATAATATGGAGATGTTTATAAAAAAATTATGGGGAAATTAAGATGAGGTTTTTATCTCCATTAAGATATCCTGGAGGCAAAGCGAAATTAAGTCCTTTTTTTTATGAATTAATTGAAAAAAATAAACTACATGATTTTGAGTATGCAGAGGCGTATGCAGGAGGCGCTGGTGTCGCTTTAGATTTATTGACAAATAGATACGTATCTGCAATTCATTTGAATGATCTAAGTTATCCTATATATAGTTTTTGGTATTCAATTTTAAAATATAATGATGAATTCTGTGAACGAATTAAGAACGTTTCTTTATCAATTGAAGAATGGAACTTCCAAAAAGAGATAGTCGCAAATGCAGAGTCTTATGACATTTTTGATGTTGGGTTTGCGGCTTTTTACTTAAACAGAACAAATAGATCTGGAATTTTAAGTGGTGGTGTAATTGGTGGAAGGTCACAAGAGGGAAAATGGAAATTAGATGCAAGGTTTAATAAAGATAACCTTATCAAAAGAATCAGATTAATAAGTTTATTTAAATCTAAGATCCATATTTATAATCTGGATGCTATTGAATTTTTGAACGAGAGAATAAAAAGCTTATCAAATGATGTTTTAATATATCTTGACCCACCATATTATGAAAAAGGCAGAGAATTATATGACAATCATTATCTGCATGATGATCATCTGGAAATCGCAGAAGTAATCGAAAATTTAGAAGAAAAGTACTGGATTATCTCATATGATAATACTAAGCCAATAAGAGAAATATATAGTGAGTATGATAAACTTACTTACAATTTAACTTACAGTGCTCAAAAAAAATATCTTGGGTCAGAGGTAATAATAATAGATCCAAAGCTCGAGCATCCTGATTATGAGCAAATTAAAGTAATTAAGAACCCAAATATTCTCAAAAGTATTCACTAAATAAGTGCTTTGATATAATTTCTTTATTCCTTGCCCACCGCCACTCATGGGATCTTGGGCATCTTTTTTAATACGGTTTCATATAGTCATGGAATATCTTCCAATGACGTTTTAGCTGTTCCTTTATGCCATTCCCAGGCATGATTTTTTCTGCCAAATTCACATAGCTAAGAAAGTTTCCCCAATCATAATGTTCCGTTTTATGAAATTTACTTGGATCATTTTCATCTCTTAAATATTTTCTTCTTCGTTTACTTCCAACCACTGTAAATCGTTTATAAAGAAAAGTTTTAAACAACTCACCACGTGTTGCCGGCTTACTTCTTTTAGCATAAAACTTACCCCTGCTAATACTTCTTTTCAATTTTCTATAATAACCGGAGATGCTTGCATCTTTTAGTAATATCCGATTCCCATCAAATTGAAAACCTAAATATTCAAATTTTGAATTAGTTTGATATTTGTTAGTGAGTAGATTGTATTCGAAACATTTATGTAGATTCTGCTTTTTGTGGTATCTAAACTCAAAAACTTGAGTTTTTGCATCCTGAATTTCGAGTTTAACTTTACCAATTTCCTTCTTAATAAAGTCTACAGCATCGTCTCTATATTTTTTACTACAAATAATGATCATATCATCAGAATACCTTCTGTAGATGCCATTGAATTCGTTTTCAACTTTATTTGTAATAGACTCATCAAAATCCATCATATAAAAGTTTGCAGCAGTAGCACTTATTGGAGTTCCTTGCGGAATACCGAAGGTTCTTAGCTTCTTTTCTCCATTGATACAAAGATATTTATTAGCCTTGATAAGGCCTTTTTTTCTAATTTTGTGAATTTCATCTTTCATACAGAAAGCTACAGCTCTATCATCCCGCAGATATCTTCTTTTAGCAACGTATTTTTGTTTGTAAACTTTTTCCTCTGGATTTGAAGGAGAGCATCTCTCGACAATAATTTTGTTTTGGTATAATTTGAATAATTCAAACTCTTCTACATAGGAAAATTTTGTGAGATTTCTGAAAACGTTATAGTGGTCTTCTGGAAGTTTATTTGAAAGGCCCAAAACCTCTATCCAACTTTCTTTTAGCTTTTTATGATCCAAAGAATCAAAGAAGCTTTTAATGTCAAACGTGATTGCTACTATATCCCTTTTCTGAGATTTAATGTAGTCAAACACGTCTTTAGCAAAATCAATATTGCATTTATTTCTTGAATTCTTTTTCGCTTTGTTTAGGGAGATTTTTCTGTAGGCTGTAACGGCATCCGTAATGCCCCTTTTCTTAAGTTTTTTTTCGTATTCCTTATTAAGGATAAAAGAATAATAGCTATATATATTACTGTCTAAGTGTGAAGCATAGAAAATATCTCTGCTTTTGTGTGAAAGTTTTCTGAGTTTCGACCTTGTGCCATCATGGCAAATTTCTCTCCGAAATCTTCGGACTTTTAATTTTCTATGAATCAGTGGTAAGAAGCCATGTTCTGCTATTGCTTTTGAATTCTTAACAAAAGGCGCGACTGAATTTCTATCACTTCTTTCCAAAGGTAGGCCAATGTGCGGATATTTATTTGCCTTAAACCAGTCTTTTGTTTTTGACATAATTAATAAAAGAGATGAAAAAAATAGGCAGGTAGGCCAGCAACGGGACAAGCCTGACTTAATGGAGTGGTACATGCATCAACCGATTCCCTGAGTGCGAACCGTCCCGATTCAAGCTGGGATAACAATAATCGTATATTGTATAACTATAACAATAAATGCTATGTCACACTTACGACTCTTAGAAATGTTAGAATTCCTCAGCAAAATTAATTGCGTTTGGAATTGTGTAACAATTCTATCCTGTACAACTTTTTGCACAGCAGTATTAAGCTAGACGTACCACCCGGCACCTACCTGCCATTAAATTATATATAAGGAAAAAAACTAATCTTACAAAAATAGTTTAACCTCGTTCCCACCGCTCCAGTTGGAAATACACAGCCGGGACACCCGGTCCGAGTGAGCCGCAAAGGGATTTGTCCTCAGGCCAAACGAATAGTTCCCGTAAAACCCCACAACCCCCAACACCCAGAAAATATCCAAATGCACCCAAACCGGGACCTAAAACCGAGCCGGGGCTTTCGCATAGAAGAACGCCGTCGAAGAGGTGAACAAACGGCAACAATACTGCCGGATTCAAACCAAAAGAAAAGTTTAAAAGTTATTTATCAGAAAAGAGCGTACCCTGTTCTGGTAGTTCGGGTGGGATTGAGCGAACATCGATATGCCCGTCACAAAATGTTTTCAGCCCTTCATCTTCACTGTAAATGCACTCCGCTTCATTTATAATGGCTATGGCCGCAATCATATAGTCAAATTTCATGTGTGCTTTTGTAATCCCATTGTCTTCTTTGAACTCTTTTTCGGCAGGTGTAATGGCATGCATCATTTCCGCACATTTTACAGATGCTGCCAGATTAAATGCACCAATCATAAATTTGTTGATTACGTTTAATACTGGTTCTCTTGCATGAACCTCAACCGGCCAAAGGCACTCGGTAATCACCGGGGTGGGAAGCAAAATTATTTTTTCCTGCTCGTCCAGGTAACGGAGAAGTGCTCTTGCCCTTAGTACCTTATCCGCATCATCAGGATGTGCATCATCTCTTAATGCAAACGCAGTAATGTTATTGTCAAGACAGACAATTTTTGATTTAGCCAAAATAGTTAGTCATTGATTAGCCCTTCAAGGTCCGAACCATACTTATCAGAGTAGCTGCCCAAAGTCTCTCTCAACTCATCAAAAAGCCCGGAATTCGATTGTACTTTATAGTCTTCAACATCAACTATTTTTATCTCTTCAAATTCGTCCGATGAAGCTATCCACCGTACTTCAGCTTTCATTTTAACCGTTTGATATAATTTGTTTGCAATTTGCCGGGCCAGCTCTTTCGAAACATCTGCATGGTGGGTGGTTCCCGAAAACGTTTTAAACTGTACCCTTGGCTCAACTCCGCCAACCCGTGTTATTTCCCCGTAAAAGTCTTTGGTTGATTTCAATAGTACATTCTCTGGGAAGATGAGATTATCATTTTCTTTCAGGATTGCAATGGCAGATGTGTTTGTTGTTTTGTTTTTCAACTCTGCATCACACTTTTTCTCTTTGGCAAGTTTTGAAATATGTTTTATTCCTTCAAAAGAGCTTCGTGGTAACCCTGTAAAATCTCTTTTATCCACGGCGTTAATCAACCGGACACATGCATCATTTGCAGACGGCCGGTTTGAATAGAAATGAAGACCTGCCGATTCATTCGTGATCTCTTTCAGGCTGATCAGGCCTGTTTCATCAACATCTTCTGTAATTCCGGCAATCGCAGAGACGGATTTTTGTATGTCTATCAATAAATTTCCCAACTCTTTCGCAGAGAAATTCCGCGGTGAGATATGATCGCCGATAAACCGAAGTTGTAATATGGGTTTTTTGAAGTTCAAGAAATTAACCTCGCTAATCATTAAAGATACATTAATATAGTTTGTACACTTTAATAACGCAATTGTAGAGCTAATGTTGACTTGAGATGCCACAAACAATCAATCCAATCTCCGGTTCCTGGAAAAACCCAAACGCACCCAAACCGGGATTTAAAACCGTGCCGGTAAGCCCCCATAAGAGAACAAGGCCAAAGCGCTGATGAAAAGTTCACAAGGCATTGTAAATTTGAGTGTTTAAGAGCCAATGAAATTCCAATTAAAGAACCACATGTACTACTACAGAAAAACAGTGTTCTCCTTATTAGAAGTGTTTGGCAATGAACTGGAAAAATCCGGCTGCAAAGTCAATCCAATTCAGCTGGAAAATCTGCGTTACTAAATTAATTTGCCGCTGTTTGTATAGGTTGTAATTTTTCACAGCCTTGCAATTAATCCTGAAAAGGTTAGATTGAATAGAGTATGAGTAAGCAAATCACCATAGAAAACCTATCTACAAACGAGAAAATAGAACTCATGGAAAAACTGTGGGAGGATCTTTCTTCATCGCCGGATTACTCCCCGCCGGAATGGCACGGAGAAGAACTCGTCCGGCGGAAGAATGCAGTGGAAGAAGGAAAGGAAACATACACGGATTGGAATAAAGCGAAAGACGAGATTAGGCAGAAAATAAATTTGGAAAGAATCCTGTTGCAGAAACTGCTGTACCTCTACATACTAAAACAGGTACCCCGGCTTATGATTTTGTGTCCTATAAGTTCGGCTGCTTTTCCTTTCAGGCCAATACAGGTTTTTATAATAATTACTTTACTACCGTTTCCAGATATTTATGAATCCTCTCTCTACTCGAAACCAAACTGGAAAACTGCTTATCTGAAACGTCACTGAATCGTGCCAGTACTTTCCGGTTAATGTCCGTTTGGTTTTCAAAAATTGCCAGTGAGCGGAAGGGAATTCCTCAATACCTTAAAAGAATCAAAACTTACACCGCAACAAGCATTGCCGTTCCGTACATGATTGCAATACCCAGCACCAAACCGGTGAGATTTGATACGGTAAACCAGTTTCCTGATTCTGTATTTTTTTTCAGAAATACTCCCACTTCCACTATCACCTGCAGGATGGCGCCGGCACCAATGGCAAACAGGATAGCCGTCCAGTGCGGGGAGTAAGCAAAAGCTCCCAGAAGGGTTCCCGCCGCTGCCGGTAGGCCGGCCAAAAGTGTTAAATAAACAAATGTACTGAACCGAATTTTCCGCTTTAAAAGAGGAGCCGCAATACCGATTCCTTCCGTTAAATTATGAAGGGTGAATCCGACAACGAGAAAGGAGCCGAGCGCAGCTTCTCCGGCAGCCATCGCAGCTCCCACAGCCAGTCCCTCGCCAAGATTGTGGAGACCGATACCGAAAGCAAGATAGGTAGAGAGAGAAAGTCCTTCGGGTGCCGTTCCGCCCCGGCGGCCGATGGCAAAAATAATAAGAAATGCGATTCCCCCCATCAGCCATACCATGAGGTTTCCATTAAAGGCCCCGGCTGCCATCTCTGATACTTCGAGTCCCTCCTGCAAAGTATCGAGGAGTAAATAAAAGAGTAGTCCGATGGTCAGGGTAAGCAGAAAATTAAGCCCCGCAGGACCAAGCGTTTTCAGGTAGGGATAAAAAAGAAGGCCGAGTGCCACCGGTATCACACCGATATAGATACCCAGTAAAATATAAGCCCAGACACGTTGCATAGACCATTCCGGCGTTGGTACAGCAATCTCAATGGTATGTCCGAACGTTGCCCCGGTGTTGGTGATAAATGTGATCTCGTGAAGTTCATTCCTCACCCAGGGATAGGGAATATCTATTTTTGCTGTTGATAAGCGGGATAACGGACCTTCCGGTGTCTGGGTAAATGCCCAATACGCATCGTCGACTATAACCTGTGCAATCCGAACCGGTTCCGATCCATTGACCCGAATCGACAAATGGATACCTTCCTCATCCAGCGTGGTTCTCTCAACAGTAACTTCTTCTATGGGCGGAGCCACAACCCCGAGCGGTTCCAGTGGATTGGTGGTAAGAAAAAGGACAATTGATCCCAGCAGCAATACAACGGGAATTACAATCCAGACCCAGGGGGGAAGATGATGTGAACTATTTTTATTCATACCACTCCCTCCTCATCTGTAACATCAAAGAAGCTCATCCATCCCAGTTCCGCAAATTCAGACTGGTGAGCGTGAAACATAAATTTACCGGGTTCAAAATCCTCAAATGAAATCTCCAGAATTCCCCGCTGTCCCTGGCACATCATAATCGTATCCACCGTTTTCTGTGTGGGAGTCAGCGTGGTGCCGTGATCATAAAAATCAAAGAAATTGGCATGCAAATGAAACGAATTAATCGGATCAAATTCGGTAATGTTGATCAGATAAACACGAATCGGTTTTTGCCGGTTAACAGGGATCGGGGTGTTCTGATATGCAAATGCGATAGTGTTGGCAGCATAAACTTCGTTCTCATTGTCGAAGTTCGTATCGAAACTGTTCATAATGATCATATACTCCTGCCAGCGCTGATTTTCTTCCGAATTAAGTAGCCGGGAACGGGCAACATCACTTTGTTCAGGATGAAGGGACGGATCCGGGTCAATGATAAAAGCCCCGTAAAGTCCTTTGTGAATATGACGTTTCAGCGGGGTTGAATGGCAATGATAAAGATGGCAGCCATACGGTTTTGCATCAAATTCATACGTAAACGACTCAGCTGGTCCGATCATAGCAGGCCCGGAACCAGGTACCCCATCCATCTCTGCAGAATGAATCCCATGAAAGTGAATGGTATGCGGAT
>Ga0209936_1001155_pt1 | contig 14509 bp, 10 predicted proteins | sample SalPonR1_A_D1_MG_FD_185694 | JGI IMG/M metagenome (GOLD analysis project Ga0209936, IMG submission 185694) | Salt pond soil microbial communities from South San Francisco under conditions of wetland restoration - Salt Pond MetaG R1_A_D1_MG... ... | reverse complement strand
ACCCATATATTTCAGGAAGATGGTGGGCCCTGCAGGACTTGAACCTGCGACCTACCGATTATGAGTCGGCTGCTCTAACCAACTGAGCTAAGGGCCCGGATATCTCCAGTCTAGCTTTCGCCGCCTTCCTCTGACTGGCGGATCTTTTCCGCATGCGGTGTAGAAATGCGGCCTTCGGCGTCGGTGCCCAATGGCTTGGCTTCGATGCCCTGGGCCTTGAGTTCCTGCTGCTTGCGCTGCTGCACATAGCCCAGGTTGTTCTTGTACATCTCGGCAATTTTTTCGACACCGCTCGGCGCAAGAAACCCGTTGTTGCCTGCGGTGATGAACGTGGCGTATATGCCGGACGCAGCCATCAGCCCGGCCGAGACAATCTTGACGTCCTGGCCTTCTTCCTTGGCCAGCTTGTTGGCCAGGTCGATGAAGGCCGAGGTTGCGCGGTTGTGCGCCTCGATCTGTTTTTGCTGATCCTGTTTCGATTGCTCTTGGGTCATTCGTGTTCCGTTGCCTTGATTTGGTATTGATCTTGACCGGACCGGATTGTCCGGCCAGTTTGATTATCCTTCGTTTTTACCTTTGAGTGGTCGACGCGGCATGGCTGGAATTCGCTTGATCCTCGACGATTCCTGATTGCCGGTCACCGGTCTATGATAAAGCTCACGTCCGCGCCTGTGTCGCGGTCGCCCGAGGTGGCGCGCAGGCCCCACCGTCGCGACAGTTCCCAGCGGGCGGCAAGCACGTTACCGGTGTCGAACAGGCCGAGTCCATAGCTGACAAAAACATTAGGCAGCACCCAGAACCCGACGCTGAAGGCACCCTGGCCGGCGGCGTGATCGAAATCAGCGCCGGTAAGAATGTAGGCCAGCGCCTTCTCCCTACTCGTCGGCGGCGAGGTGAACAACATGATCTCGGGGTTCTGTGCCGGACCGCGAATGCGAACACCGGCCTGTTCGACCTGCGGATCGCCGAAGATCTGGCGCACGGTTTCGATGTCGAGCATCGGATTGACCACCGGATTGCCGGTAAACAGCACTTCGCCCTCGGTCACCTCGAGATTCTGGCCGTAAGCGCGGTAGGAGCCGTCGACCAGGTTGAGGGTTCCGCGGGCGGTCGGCATGGCTTCTTCGCGCGCCCAGTTCAGGTTCAACTCGCCGGCCACATTGGTTTCCAGCCCGGCCGCGGCAAACCGCACGTCGTCGCTCAGGCCGATGCGCACGTTGCCGACGATGTCGCGTCGCGGCAGCGCCTCTTCCTCTTCGCCTTCGTCGGTCCGGCCCTCGACGACCACGTCGGAAGAGACTTCCACGCGCTGTTCGCTGCCCGGCGGCAGTCCCAGGCGGGCACGATCGATGTCGATGCCGCCGCTGATTTCCAGCAGTTCGGCCTGGAAGCCCAGCGTTATGTCCGGCGACGCCGTGAGTTCCAGCCAATCGACGTCGAACAGCTGCAGATCGTCGCCGTCCAGCGAAAGGTTGCCGCGCCAGCCGCCGGGCGCATCCAGGTCCAGGTCGCCACGCAGTTCGGCCCGGCCCTCGCCGGCAACGAAACTGCCGTCGATCCGGCCGCCCGCCTGGTCCGCTTCCAGGGTCATGGCGAGTTGTTCCACTCGCGCGCCCAGGGGCGCGTTGAAGAAACGCCCATCGCTGATCGCCAGCCGGCCGTCGAAGTCGGGCGACGACAGGGGGCCGCTGAGCCGGAATTCGCCGTCCAACCGACCGCCCAGGCGGTCCAGCTGCGGCACCAGCCGGTTGAGCGCGCCCAGGTTGGGCAGACTCAGGTCTGCGCTGGCGTCCAGCTGCATCGCCTCGGGGGCATTCAAATCGGGGATGCTGGCGCGGGCGCTCAATACGCTTTCGGCCTCCAGGCGCAGATCCAGTGCGGCCTCGAGCGCGCCGGGCTGCGGAGAGCTCAGGCCCAGCCGGGCGCCGCGAATGCGGATCAGGTCGTCCTCGGCCTCGAGCATGCGCGCAGCACCCGAGCCCAGCAACAATTCGGCGTCGATGCCCTCCAGGCCCGCCGGGCTCCAGCGCACCTGCGCGAGCCCACGCAGGTCGCTGCCCAGCGTGAACACCGGGTCCATGGGCAGCAGCAGCAGATCCAGCGGCACCGAGTTGAACGCGACGGCCGCATTGCCGGTAGCGCCACCTTCGAGTTCATTGAGGCACAGGCGGCCGGTGCCGCCCGGCGTCCAGAGGCAAGCCGGACCGGCTCTGACTATTCCGTCGCGCAGTCTGACGGGCATGTCCTCGTCCAGCTGCCACGTGCCCAACGGCGTATCCGAAATCACCATGCGGCGAACCGCGCCCGTCCAGTTTGCGGGCTGGTTCAGGCAGCCGGAAAGTTCGCCGCCGACCGCAAGGTCCAGAGTGGCCCGGGTGCCGTTGAAATAGCCGGTCAGCGCGTGCGCAGCACAGTTGCCTGCCAGGGTCACTTCGACCCGTTCCAGTCGCTCCCAGGGATTCAGATCGACGTCCTCGGCGTTGATCCGCACGTCGATCTTTTCCTGCTCTCCCCAGTTCGCCAGGCCGACAGATTCGATTTGCGCCGCACGCAGGTCCAGCCACGCCACCCCGGGACTTTCCAAGGTCCAGTCGAGCTTCCTCTCGCCCGGATTGAAGCCGGCGTCCAGCGACAATTCCCCGGTAAGGTCGGGCCACAATTGCCCCAGGCGCCCGGCCCGAAGCTCGAGCTGCCAGGCATCCCCGCCATCGGAAACCAGTTGAGCCGAGTTTTCACCCAGCGACAGGTTCAGATCGGCGCGATCAACCTCGGTGCCCCGTAACGCCAGCGCACCCGAGCCGGCAAGCGGCTGGCTGCGCAGCGTGCCGTCCAGACGGTTGATGACGACGCTTGCGACCATCGGCTGGAGCTGTTCCAGTGCCAGCGCCAGATCCCCATTGACCGTGCCGGACAGCTCGGGCACCCAGATGCCGGGATCGACTTCGGCCAGCAGCACGTTCAGGTCAGCGCTCGGGCTTCCGGCGTAGCCGATTCGTCCCGTCAAGGCGATTTCGCCGCCCTCGCCGAGATTTACGCGGCCTCTGCGGATCTGTACCGTTTCTGCATTACCGTCGGCTTCAAGCTCTATCCGGGCGCGAGGCTGCTCCGGAGCGCTCATCCATGCTTCGAGTTCGGCCCGCCACTCATCCAGCGTGCCGCTGGCATCGAGCCGCCCCGATTCGCTGGAAAACATCGGCTCGGCATCGCCGAGAACCGGCGGCCAGACCAGCGACGCCCACTCCAGCTCGACAGCCAGCGCTTCGGTCGTGCTGTCCAGAGAGCCGCTGCCGGTCAGCGTCAGGGGCGACGGCGGGGCTCGAAGTTCGATATCGGCGACTTCGACCACCTGCCCGTCCCAGCGCGCCTTGAGCCCACCGGAAAGGCGGGCCTGGGACGGCCATTCGGGATACATTGCAGTAAAGTCCAGATTTTCCAGCGCAAGGCGCGCATCAGCCGTGAGCGGATCGCCCAACCCGGCCGAACCGGTGACCCTGACATGCCCGTCCAGCAGCGCCAGATCGCCGCGAGAGATCGTGATCCGCTCTTCGGTACCGGTCACGGCCAGCGACACATCCACGGCCGGCTGCTCCGGCCATTCGACCCGTCCGGTCAGGTCGGCCTCCCAGCCGTCCAGCGCCCCCTGCGCCTCCAGCTCAATGCCTTCAATGCGCCCGGCGATTCCCGGCCAGTCTTCCAGGCTTCCAGACAGCGAGATGTTGCCGTCAAGCGCTTCCATCGACGGCAAACCGTTGATTGCAGCGCGCGCCCGGGCCTGAAGCGGGCCGTCGCCCTCGAACTGCAACGCCAGCGCATCCAGCCGACCGTCGACCTGGACGCTCATGGACTGGCTGGTCTCATCGTCGACCGCCCAGTGGGCATCCAGGCCCAGGTCGACCGTCCACGGTGAATCGAGCCCCGCGCGGCCGGCGGCCGAGAGCGAATACGGTGCCATATCCAGCGCCAGCGACTGGATCTCCAGCGCCTCGCTATAGCGACCGGCAAATGCGGCGCGCTGGATTTCCAGGGGTGGCGTATCGTCGGCCGCGGTCCGCATGGTGAAGTCGACCAGCTCAAAATCCTCGACGACAACCTCGACCGGCGCCGTGTAGTCGGCCATTTCAAAAGGCGCGACATCGGGTTCGGCCGGCGCCGGCGGCGGCAGACGCAACTCGACATCGGCAAGCGCCAGGCGACGGATCGTGACCCGGGTCGGCAGCGGCCGGATGCCGACAGCCAGCTCCATACGGCCCACGGTCATGCCGAGGCCTGCCTGCTCGAATTCCACGTTGCGCAGCACCAGTCCCTTCGAGAGCCCGCCCTCCAGCGCACCGTACTCGAGCCTTTCCAGGCGCGACTGGGCCTGGCCAAGCAGAAAGGCCGCGCCACTGCGGGTGGCGGTCAGCCACCACCAGCCCACGGCCAGAAGAAGCACGAGTGCTGCAAGACCAATCAGGATGTAGCGCAACAATCGTTTCACAGCAGCTTGGTCCCGATGGTGAAGTGAATTTGAAAGCTGTCGTCGTCCAGCGCGCGCGCCAGGTCCAGCTGCACCGGACCGATCAGCGTATACCAACGAAACCCCACTCCGACGCCGCGCTTGAGATTGGGCTCGGCGAAATCGTTGAACGCGTTGCCGATGTCGTAGAACGCCGCGGCGGCGAAATCACCGGCGAAGTTCCACTCGTATTCCATCGATCCCACCAGCGTGTGATTGGCGCCGTTGCGGTTGGTGCTCAGCGCCTCGTAGCCGTAGCCGCGCACCGACCGGTCGCCGCCGGCCTTGAATCGGAACAGTTCCGGCAGCTCGGTAATGTCCAGTTTGAGGCTGCGGGGATCACCAGGGATCGCCAGGTTCAAAGTGGTGGTATCGGCCGCGGTGTAACCCAGTTCGCCGCGCACCAGCAGCTTGTGCTTCGGCAGGAAACGCCAGTGCCATCGGCCTGTGATATAGCCCTGGAGAAAGCTGGTATCAGAGCCCAGCGATTCCACCGAACCCAGCACTCGGGCCTGGGTATACAGGCCCTCGGTGGCAAAGCCTTCGCCGATCAGTTGGAACAGCGTCCACTCGCCGCCGAGTGCCACAGTGTTGGTATCGGTATTCAGAAACGGCCGCAGGCCGGGGTTGGCGCGTAGCAGCGCAATTTGCTCGTCGCTCAGCGAGGATTGCGAAAACGCGTCGAATTGCTCATTGAGGAAGGTCACGAACAGTCGTTCGCGCAACGGCTCGAACGGCCGCTCGAGTAACGGACGCTCGCGCAGGCGCCCCACGGTCAGCTGGGCCTGGTTGCGTTTGCCGCTGAACGATTCGAACACCGGCTCGATCCGGTCGACGTCTTCGAGCCTGAATCGGTCGCTCTCGCGCTTGAGCAGCACTTCGCCGGTCAGGAAGTTGCCGGGCTGATTGCCAAATGGATGCTGATAATTGGTTCGGAGCACGAACTCGCTGTCGGTCTGTTGAGCGCCAAACCGCGTATCGAGCCGATCGCCACGATCGGAAAGGTAGTGGCGCGTCCAGCCCAACTGCAAGCGCGCGCCGGTGTCCGTGCCGAATCCTGCCAGCGCCCGGTACGTGTTGGGCGGGCGCTTCTTCAAGTTGTATACGAGATCCACCTCGTTCGCTTCGGCATCTCGCCGCTGCTCCACGATCACCTGATCGAAGTAACCGGTGCGCACAAGCACCTCGCGTTGCCGGTCCAATTCGGCGCTGACATAAGGCGAGCCGGGCTCGACCACGGTTTGCGCACGCATCAGGCCTTCGTTGAAGCCGGAATCGCCGTAGTCGATATCGCCGATCACATATCGACTTCCGGCGGCATAGTCGACGGTGATCGAGGCTTCGTTTCGATCCGGTTCGACGCGAATCACGCGCCGGGCGAAGCGCGCGTCGAAGAACCCGTGCGATTCGGCGATCTGCTCGATCTCCGAGAGCGCCTGCTGGTAGGGCCGGTGCCTGAGAACCGAGCCTTCCGAAAGCGGCCATCGGGATCGCCACTGCTCGAAAGCCTCCAGCGTGCTGGCCGGCTCGCTGATGGCAATTTCCACCGCACGAATCACGACCGGTTCTCCGGGATCGATCTGCACCTGGGCATGCCACGGCGCACCCTCTCGTTCGGGCTCTTCCAGCCGCACGGAAACATTGGCCGAGTAGAAGCCGAACGGCTCCAGGGCCTGACGCACCTCTTCGCGAGCGTCGGAGGCCATCTGGCGAAGTCGCCACACCGAAACCTGTTCGAGGTCTTCGGCCTGCTCCAGCGACAGCGATGCCTGCACGTTGGCACGCATTTCACCATCGATGCCCGAAATTTCGGTCACCACGGGCTGGGCGGAGAGCCACAACGGCGCAACCGTCAGCGTAAGCGCGAAAACGAAGCGAGATTCAAAAAGGACTGCCATTTAGCTACTTTAACGCCCGAAGCGAACACGTTGGATGAATGTTGACCGCTTGATGCGCTGCGGACAAACCGCGAGAAGCTCGATCCCGGCTGATTCATGACCCGGTTCAAGAGCAGGAAACCGGGAGCACGAAACGGGCACAAAGGTCACCAAGAAAACCTTTCGATATCAAAACCGGTCTTTGGTTTCATGCTCTCAGCGGGAGGAGCGAGAAAAAAGCGCGGTCAGGCCGCGTCGCGCTGCTGCCGGTCCAATTGTCGATAGCCGATCGCCTCGCCCAGGTGGGCGTTGGTAATTCTTTCGGCACCGTCGAGATCTGCAATGGTGCGTGCAACCTTGATGATGCGCTGGTGCGCCCGGGCCGAGAGATTCAGTCGCTCGCAGGCGGTCTCCAGCAGCTTTTCGCCGGCCGCGTCCAGCCGACAATGTTCGCGCACACCGGCCACGTCCAGTCGCGCGTTGAGCGCCGGGCGGTCAAGCTGCACCGCACGCGCCGCAGCCACGCGCAGGCGCACAAGTTTCGAAGCCTCGCCGGCCGGATACTGCCCGAACTTCTGGCGTGGGACTTCCACGTGCAGGTCAATGCGATCCAGCAGCGGACCGGAAATTCTGGATCGGTAGCGATGTATCTGGTCCGGCGAACAGTGGCAGCGACCTGATTCATCGCCCGCATAACCACACGGACACGGGTTCATTGCTGCGATCAATTGGAAACGGGCCGGGAACTCGGCCTGCAGCGCGGCGCGGGAGATCACGATCCGCCCGGACTCCAGCGGCTCCCTGAGAACCTCCAGCACCTTGCGGTCGAACTCTGGAAGCTCGTCCAGGAACAGCACGCCGTTGTGCGCCAGTGAAATTTCGCCGGGCCGCGGACGCGCTCCGCCGCCGACCAGCGCGACGCCGCTGGCGGTATGGTGCGGCGCGCGGAACGGCCGCTCGCGCCAGCGCTCGGGCTCCAGCGGCTTGCCGCACACCGAGCCGATGGCGGCCGTCTCCAGCGCTTCGGACTCGTCAAGCAGGGGAAGAATTCCGGCAAGGCGTGAGGCCAGCAGGGTCTTGCCGGTGCCTGGCGGGCCGATCATCAGCAGATTGTGATTTCCGGCCGCGGCGATCTCCAGCGCGCGCCGGGCCCGGGCCTGCCCGCGCACGTCTTCGAGATCCGGCAGGTCGGCCACACCTCGCGTTTGCACTACCTCCGGCGCATCCAGTTCCGCGCGGCCGGCCAGCGCATTGCACACGCCCGCGAGGTCATCGGCCAACCGGCAGTCGGTATTGCCGACCAGTCCGGCTTCGGCCGCGTTGGCCCGGGGTAGCACCAGGCGACGGCCGGCGTCGCGCGCATGCAGAATGGCCGGCAGGCATCCCGATATGCCTTGTACCTCGCCGGCCAGCGAGAGCTCGCCGAGAAACTCGTATTGCCCGAGCAGGTCGGTCTTGAGCTGGTTGGACGCGACCAGGATGCCCAGCGCAATCGGCAGGTCGAACCTGCCCCCGTCCTTGGGCAGGTCGGCCGGCGCCAGCGATACGGTGATGCGCCGAGAGGGCGGCGAGAAACCCGAGTTGGCAATCGCTGCGCGCACCCGGTCGCGCGACTCGCGCACCGCCGAGTCCGGCAGGCCGACGATATTGAAGCTCGGCAGCCCGCCGGCAATATGCACCTCGACGCGCACCGGCGGCGCAGCGACGCCGACCTGGGCGCGAGTATGAACGATAGCCAGGTTCATGGTCCTACCCGTAAACGAATCAACGGACGCCAGTCTGGCGGGTAAGCAACAGAAGCGCGTCGGCAAAGCGACCGGAATCCGGGTAGGAAAAACGGAAGCTGTGGGGTAGGTAAAGAACCTCTGGTTGAATAGGCACGGGCGCGATGGGTCTTAGCGGAGCCTCCAGCTTGTCGGGCCGCTTATTTGGAACAACCACGTTCGGCCAAACAGGGCCGGGGCCTCCCGCAAAGGCGCCGTCGCGCCCGTGCAGAGTTATTCAGAGATTCCCTAGCCCTCGGCGCGGATGGCCGGGCGGTTGCGGACGCGCTCGTACCACTTTAAAAGATTATCGTGGGCGTCCAGCTTGAAGAGTTCGGTCCTGGTCACGCGGCAACCGAAGTCGACCATGACCAGCGCGTCGATGTCGGCGACCGTGAACGCGTCACCGGCAACGTAGTCCCGCTCGGCCAGGAAGCCGTCGAGGTCTTCGAGAAAATGGCCGAATCGGCGCGTGCCGCGCTCGGCCAGGGCTTCGATCTGCGGCACTGGTCGGCGCCCGGGCAGCGCATGGTCGGTCATGCCTTTGGCCGCGTTGCGGAATGCCTCAGCGGCCGGCATCATCCCGTTGTGCTCGATCCAGAAAACGTACTGGGTCACGCGAGCGCGTTCCAGCGCATCGCGCCCGAGCAGCACCGGCTCAGGGTGCAGGCTCTCCAGATATTGGCGAATCGCAATGCTGTTCCAAAGACAGCTGCCGTCGTCGAGCTCCAGCACCGGCACCGTGCATTCCGGGCTCAGGGCCTGGAAAGCGTCGCTCATGTGCTCGCCGGATTTCAGGTCGACTTCTACAAGGTCGAGTTCGATGCCCTTCTCGGCCAGGTACAGCGTCACGCGCCTCGGGCTGGGCGCGCCTGTGCAGGTAAGCAGTCGCATGCGGATCTCCTTCAATCGAGTTCGTTTAGGGAACCTCTGAATAACCCTGCGCGGAGCGCGTTTCAGTCGGAAAAGCCGCAGATCGTGTGGTGCGGACCGAGTGACAGTAGCCATAGCTACGGCCGAGGGTCGCACCGCGCGAGATGCGGCTTTTCCGGCGAAACCCTTCGGGACGAGCCTTTGCGGGGCCTCCAGCTTGCTTGTCATGACAATCGGGCTCGTTCATTTGGAACAACCAAACCACGCTCGCCCAAGCCAAGCCGGAGCCTCCCGCAAAGGCGCCGCCGCGCCCACGCAGGGTTGTTCAGAGATTCCCTACCTTCTTTTCCAGTTGCTCGAGCTTTTCGCGCGATCGCTCCAGCACGCGTTTCTGAATCTCGAATTCCTCGCGGGTGACCAGGTCCAGCTTCGACAGCTGGGCTTCGAGCACCTGGCGGAAGCGGGTTTCGATATCCTCGCCGGTCTTTTTCCATTCGCGCGGAAGCGACTCGGCGAGCTTGCGGGTGAGTTGGTCCAGCGTCGTGAAGTCGGGCTTGGCCATGGGCTGCCTTCTGTATCCGTGAATGAAGATAGTGTATCCGAGCGGGAGCAAGCGAACGGAAAGACCCGGGCTGGTCCGCGTTGCGGATTGCGGTAGTCAGATGGCGCGGGATTGGTTACTCTGGCGCAACTTGAATACACGGAACCGGTTGCCATGAAGATGATCACCGCCATCATCAAGCCATTCAAGCTCGACGACGTGCGCGACGCACTGGGCGACGCGGGCGTAACAGGCATGACGGTCAGCGAGGTCAAGGGATTCGGCCGGCAGAAGGGGCATACCGAGCTGTATCGCGGTGCCGAGTACGTAGTCGATTTCCTGCCCAAGCTCAAACTCGAGATCGCCGTGCCCGACGACCGCGTGGAACACGTCGTCGAAATCGTCCGCGAGACCGCCGCCTCGGGAAGGATCGGCGACGGGAAGATATTCGTCACCACGATCGAGCGGGCAGTAAGGATAAGGACCGGCGAAGAAGGCGACCAAGCCCTTTAGGGGGATGGGCCGCGTCTTTTCCTTCTCAGCCGCACCTCGTGGGCGAAAAAATTCCTCACACACACGGCACTTGCGCTCCGGTATTTTTCGGCGCCTCTGCGCACCTGAGAAAGAAAATCCATCGGCCTTGGAGCTTGGCGGGCGGGTTGGGAGCGGCGGGCTTCGTGAAAGGGTTGTCAGGCAAATCTTTCCGCCCGTGCCGGCGCTTGCTGCAAGAAATTGCTCAGTGCCGCAAATTCCGGATCCGATGCTGTGGTTCTGAATTTCTGCTTTTCCCGAAACCGGAAGCCCGAACCCCAAAACCGGCCCTTTCTTAACAATTCTCATTTCCCGGCTTTTCGCAAACTTGCGTTATCCTTGTCACCGAAATCACCCCTAATCAAACATTCGAAAGGGCATTCCATGAAAGGCGACAGCAAGGTCATCGAGTTTCTCAACAAGGTGCTCAAAAACGAGCTCACCGCAATCAACCAGTACTTCCTGCACGCACGCATGCTCGAGGACTGGGGTCTGGATACGTTGGGCAAGAAGGAGTACCAGGAATCCATCGAGGAGATGGAGCATGCCGACGAGCTGATCAAGCGCGTGCTGTTCCTGGAAGGCCTTCCCAACCTGCAGGATCTGGGCAAGCTGCGGATCGGCGAGAACGTTCGCGAAGTGCTGGAGAGCGATCTCAAGCTGGAGCACCAGGCCATCCCCGATCTTCGGGACGCGATTCAGTACTGCGAAGAAATCCGTGATTACGTCTCGCGCGAACTGTTCGAAAAGATCCTGTGCGACGAAGAAGACCACGTCGACTGGCTGGAAACCCAGATCGACTTGATGGACAAGGTCGGCGAGCAGAATTACCTCCAGTCGCAGATGAAGACCGCCGAATAGAACGCCGGACCAGCCCAACGTAAATCCAGTCGCCGGGACGCAACCGTCCCGGCGACCTATATCCCCACCGAGATTCAACGATGAAAAAATTTCCCGCCGCGCCGATGCTCGGCGCCGTTCTGGTTGTGATGCTGACGGCCTGTGATCCCGCAATCGAGCCGATCGATACTACCGTCGACCTGGGCGCCGACCCGCACAGCTACGCCAACTACGAGCAGGTGCGTATCGAACATCTGGCGTTGGCGCTGACCGCCGATTTCTCCGATCGCACTCTGAGCGGCCACGTCACGCTGGACCTGGCCCAGGACGACCTTGCCGAACGTCTGGTGCTGGATACCTGGAGGCTGGACGTTCGCGACATCAACCGCGTAGGGCCGGACGGCGAATTGAAGCCGCTCTCCTGGCGCCTGGCGGATTCCGATCCGGAAAACGAATATCTGGGCGCGCCGCTGATCATCGCGATGGAGCGCGGCGTCGACCGGATCCGCATCGATTACACGACCTCGCCAGATGCGTTCGGACTGCAGTGGCTTGACGGGCAGCAGACCACCAGCGGCGAGCCGTTCCTGTTTTCGCAGTCGCAGCCGATTTTCGCGCGCACATGGGTGCCGCTGCAGGACACGCCGGCGGTGCGCTATACCTTCGACGCCGAAATCACCGTGCCGAGCGACCTGATGGCCGTGATGGGCGCGGCCGGCAACCCGACCGAAATCCAGTCCGACGGCGTATATGAATTCAACATGCCGCAGCCCATTCCGTCCTACCTGATGGCGATCGGCGTCGGCAAGCTTGAATTCGAACCCACGGGCCCGCGCTCGGGCGTCTACGCCGAACCGTCGCTGGTCGACGCCGCAGCCGAGGAATTCTCGGAGCTCGAAGCCATGATCGACGCCGGCGAGGCGCTCTACGGCCCGTATCGCTGGGACCGCTACGACCTGTTGATCCTGCCGCCCAGCTTCCCGTTCGGCGGGATGGAGAACCCGCGTCTGTCTTTCATCACGCCGACGGTCATCGCCGGCGACAAGTCGCTGACCGCGCTGATCGCGCATGAGCTCGCGCACTCGTGGTCGGGCAACCTGGTCACCAACTCGGCCTGGCAGGATTTATGGCTCAACGAGGGCTTCACCACCTATTTCGAGAACCGTATCGTCGAGGCACTGTATGGTCCGGAGCGGGCCGAGATGGAAGCCACGCTCGACCGGATCGGGCTGCAGGAAGAACTCAAGGAACTCGACGAGGCCGAGCAGGTGCTGGCGCGCGATCTTTCCGGGCAGGATCCGGAGCAGGCCTTCAACGGCGTGCCGTATGACAAAGGCCGGCTGTTCCTGCTATGGCTGGAAGACCGGTTCGGTCGAGAGACCCTGGATGCGTTCCTGCGCCAGTACTTCGATCATTTCGCATTCGAGTCGATCGACACCGAAGAATTCATCGCCTACCTGGAGGCCAACCTGCTGCCGCAAGACCCCGACGCGGTGAGCATGGAGCAGGTGCGCGAGTGGATTTTCGAGCCCGGCCTGCCTGGATATGCGGTGCTGCCGGCGTCCGGTGCCTTCGACCAGGTCGACGAGTGGCGACGTCAGTGGCTGGACGGCGAGATCGAGCTGAGCGAAATCCCTGTCGACGAGTGGACGGTGAGCGAATGGCGCCACTTCCTGCTCAAGCTGGGCGACCGGCTTGACGCCGAGCAGATGGCCGCGATGGACGCCGAGTTCGGCCTGACCGGCACCGGCAACGTCGAAATCCTCTACCTGTGGCTGGTGCGCGCTATTGAAACGCGCTACGAACCCGGCATCGAGCGGCTTGAAGACTTCCTGCTGGAAGTCGGGCGCAACAAGTTCACCCGCCCGCTTTACGAGGAACTGGCCGCCACCGACTGGGGCCGCGAATGGGCCATCGACGTCTACCAACGCGCGAAACCCGGTTACCACCCGCTGACGCGGCAGGCAGCCGAGCGCGCGCTGGGAATCGCGTCGCAGGAAAACGTCGAGCAACGATGACTTGAGTCTGCCCGGCATCGTCGCCGGGCAGACAATCAGCAGCCGAAAGCGTACAATATTGGTCCTGAATAGGCGAATTTTTGCAACAGATGTTCAGTCAATCATACGCACCCGTCAAATTCGAACGCGACGCCGACGTGGCCTTGATTCCCGAGGGCCAGATGGTGAACCTGCCGGCCGGGACCACCGGCTACCTGACCCAGTCGCTGGGCGGCAGTTTTACCGTCTACGTCGACGGGCGGCTGTTTCGGCTCGGCGGCGACGACGCCGACGCGATCGGTCGGGAGCCGCCACCGAAGCCTGAATTGCCCGAGAACGCGACCGATCACGATCTCGAAGAGCTGGTGATGAGGCAGCTCAAGACCTGCTACGACCCCGAAATTCCGATCAACATCGTCGATCTCGGCCTGATCTACGATTGCGACATTTCCAGGAATGCATCGGGCGGCCGCGAAGTCGAGGTTCGGATGACGCTGACCGCGCCGGGCTGCGGCATGGGCGATTTCCTGGTCGACGATGTGCGCTCCAGGCTGTTGATCATCCCGACCATTGAGCGAGTCGACGTCGAGCTCACCTTCGACCCGCCGTGGAACCAGGAGATGATGAGCGAATCGGCCCGGCTCGATACCGGGATGTTTTAGGGCCCGGACGATCCATGACCCAACCTGCTGCGACGTCCCCCGGCCCCGCACCCGCGACGTTTTACTCGGTCGCGCATCCTCAACGTACTGGCAAGTATGCCTGCGGGTCGCTCGCTCGCAAAAGCGACGCGGCTGCGCGACCTGAAGCCGTCTCGTGACGGTCGGGTCATGAATCGTCCGGGCTGATCGATGTCGTCTATCGCAGGTGAGCCTGCCCTCAAGATCGGCGACGCCGTTGGCTTCCCGCTACGCCACGACGTGCGGCCCTGGGTACTGGCCGCGGCCGGCGCTGGAATATTGATCGAGCTGGTCAATGCCCTGCCGATTCCATTCATCGGGCTGCTGGCGTTTATCGTTCGAATCCTGATCTGGATTATGGTCTACCGCGTGGCCAGCGAGATTCTGCTGGCCAGCGCGGAGGGCGATACCGGCGCGCCCAGTTTTCGTACCGTGGAATCCGCCGACGGCCTGGCCATTCGGCATATCGGACTATGGCTGGTCGCGACTTTCACGCTGGTCCTGCTCTCCATCTATTTCGGTGCCGCAGGTGTGGTGATCGGCAGCTTCGCGATTGCCGCGGTGCTGCCGGCAGCGACCATCATTCTCACGCTGAGCAAGAGTCTTTTCGACGCACTGGTGCCGACCCAGTGGCTACGGCTGGCCGTCCGTATCGGCCGCGGCGACTACCTGCGGCTGTACGCGGCGCTGCTGGGCGCGGCCCTGGTCTATCTTGTCGTCGCCGGCCTGCTGGGGTGGCTTGGCGCCGGCCGGGGGCTCCGCAACGTCGTGCAGCTGGCCTACTGGACATTCGCGGTCTTCGGCTGGTTTCACCTGGCCGGGCGCGCGGTGTTTTTGCACCGGGCCGAGCTGAACCTGGTCGAACCCGACACCGAGGCCCAGGAAAAGCCGGAGCGTTTCACCCGCGACGCC
>Ga0209936_1001151_pt1 | contig 14538 bp, 17 predicted proteins | sample SalPonR1_A_D1_MG_FD_185694 | JGI IMG/M metagenome (GOLD analysis project Ga0209936, IMG submission 185694) | Salt pond soil microbial communities from South San Francisco under conditions of wetland restoration - Salt Pond MetaG R1_A_D1_MG... ... | reverse complement strand
AGGGCGCCACCAGCGGCGCGATGTAGCTGCGGCTGCCGCCCTTGACCACGCGCCACTGCGGGCGATCGCTCACCGAGAGCAGTCCGTGGTTGCGGAAGAACTCGATGAAATATCGCGCCGGGAAACTCAGCATGGTGCGCGGGTCCGTGGACCAGATCGCCGCGCCCATGGGAATGATGTAATGCCGCAGGAAGCGGCTGGAGTAGCCCTCTCGTTCGAGGTAGGTGCCGAGCTGCAGGACTTCGCTGCCGTTCTCCAGCAGCCGCGGCGCTTCGCGGTTGAAACGCAGGATGTCGCGCAGCATGCGCCAGAAGCCGGGGCTGGCGAGGTTGCTGCGCTGCGCAAAGAGCTGGTTGAGCGAGCTGCCGCAATATTCCAGGCCCGTCTGCTCGCAATGCATGCTGAAGCCCATGTCGCTGGGCTGCGATTCCACGCCCAGTTCCTCGAGCAGGGCGATGAAGTTGGGGTAGGTCCAGTCGTTGAACACGATGAAACCGGTGTCCACGGCCCAGTTGCGGCCTTCCGCCTCCACGTCGATGGTGTTGGTGTGGCCGCCGACGTAGTCGTTGGCTTCGAAAACCGTCACCTCGTGCTCGGCGCACAGCCGGCGGGCGGCTACCAGGCCGGAGATTCCACTGCCGATGATCGCGATGTTCATGTGCTCGTTCCCGTTCTCAGGCGCGACGACGGACCGCTCGCACGACGCTGCCCAGCACGGGCAGGCGTTCGTAGAGCAAAGCCCCCGCGTCGAAATAGTCGCGGTGATAGACGACCCGGTCGCGCGCAAAGCGAATGTGCGTGGCGCCCGGCAGGCTCAGCGTCTCACCCGGGCGCAGACGACGGTGCGTCATGTGCATGGTCCAGGTGAGCATGGCCTGCCCGGCCGACGGGAACAGTTCGCCATAGTCGAAGTCAATGGATTCGACGCCCGCGTACATGCGCCGGAAATAGTCTTTCAGCGCGGCCAGGCCCTCGATGCGGTGCAGGGGGTCCTCGAATCGCACCGTGTCCGCGTAGACGCCGTCGAGCAGGTGCAGCGTGTCGGCCCGCAGTTCGAGATAAAGCTGCTGGAAGCGCCGGACCAGGGCATGGTCTTTCTCCGCGGGCGTCGTTCGCACGGGAGAATCAACCGCCATCATGCGTTCCAGCCGCGGTGTCGGGCTTGCGAAAGAAAATCGTCACCTCGCCCACCCGGAAGCCGAACTTGCGAATCTCGGACCGGTTCACCAGCACGCCGTCCTGGATGAGCCACATCCAGTCGTCCAGGGCCACGTTGATGGTGCCGTCGTCGCCCCACGGCAATTGCAGGGTGTAGCGCCAGTGCAAGGCGTTGCCGTAGGCCTCGCCCGTCGCTTCGCCCACGACGTCGTCGGCCGTGCCCGTGTAGTTGTGCGCGTCCAGCTTGCGGAAGGTCCAGACGCGGCGCTGCGTCTCGCCGTCGCTCCAGGTGAAATCTTCCTCCAGCACGCCGGTGTCGCCGTCCCAGCGCCCCACCAGGTCGACCCGGAAGCTGCGGGTCACCTCGCCGGAGCGGTCCTGCACGATGCCCCAGGCCACCAGCGGCCCGTTGAAGTATTCCTTCAGGTCCAGCCTGGGCTCCCGGCCCTGGTAGTCCTGCACCGGCGTGGTGCAGGCGCTCAGCAGCAGCACCAGGAGCAGGCCGGCGGCGGCGCGCACGCTCACCTGGCCTCACCCAGCAGCTGTGCCCGCAATCCGTCGGCTTTCGTCTCCGGGTGCAGCCATATGCCCAGAAAGGCGGGTCCGAAGGCAGGGTCCGGCACCGTGCCCAGCAACCCGTCGTTGCCGAAGAACTGCGTCTGGCCATTCGGTTCGACCAGCGCGGTGATCTTGTCTCCGGGCGTCACGTCGGGCCACATGGCGTCGATTTCGGCCAGCCACGCGTTCACGCGCTCAGCCGCGGGCAGGCCGAGTTCGTCCTCCAGGCGCCGCCATTCCTCGCGCGTGGTCTCGACCAGCTTCTCGCGGGAAATGTTGCGCCGGTAGGTGATCTGCAGCGCGACCGGGCCGCCATTCTCGACGCCTGCGAAGGGGCCGCCGCCGTTGAACAGCCGGGCCTCGTAGACTTCCAGGCCGAACCAGGTCAGCTCGCCGCTGCCCACTTCGGACAGCATGTCGAGGGGTGAAGCGGGCGACGCCTGTGCGGCCGACTCAGCTGAGCAGGGGGTAGCGAGCGCCAGCAGGCAGCTTGCGCCCAAGGCGGCCACTCTTGCGGTCAGGGACATGAAGGCGTACTCCTTTCAGAAGGGATACGCCTTGTTTCGCCGGTCGCCGTAATGGCGGATTCATCGGCGGAGTCCGGGCGGCGTCGGATGGCGGGCGACGAGCGGCCGCATGCGGGTCGTCCCGGGCCCGGGCGCAGGCCGTCTCAGGACGAGGCGTCGCCGCAGAAGATGTCGTGCAGCGTCTCGATAACGAGTCCGGCGGGGCCCTCGGCCAGGCTGTAATAGATGGTCTGCGCGGACCGGCGGGTGTGCACCAGCCCGTCTCCTCGCAGCAGCGCCAGGTGCTGGGAGAGCGCGGACTGGGACAGCGGCACCCGCTCGTTGATCTGGCTGACCGTCAGCTCGCCCTGGGAGAGGCTGCACAGCACCATCAGCCGGGAACTGTTCGACAGGGCCTTCAGCAGGCGCGCAGCATCTTCCGCGTGATCCCGCATGGCCTCCGGGTCCACCGAAAGGCGGAGCGACGCTTTTTGAGCGATGATTTCGCGTGAATTTTCGCCAGCCATTCACGAATCCTAAGCCTTGCGGCCAAAAAAGAGAAGTTTCGCGCCCGCGCCCAAATGGTGAACAATAGGGCGAGCCACCGGGTCCGCGCGGTCCGCCGGGCCGGCGAGGTCGCAAGCCACGAGGAATCGCTCAAATGACGACAACGCCCGAGGTCAGGGGCCTTTACCACGCGCCGACGTCCAGCTTTTCTTATGTCGCATGGGATCCGGAAAGCCGCCACGCGGCCATCATAGACCCCGTTCTCGACTACGACGGCGCTTCGGCCCGCACCGGCACCGCCACGGCCGAGGCGCTGCTGGCGGTGATCGAGCGCGAAGCCCTCGAGCTGCGATGGATACTCGAGACGCATGCCCACGCGGATCACCTCTCGGCCGCCGGCTTCCTGCACGAGCGCAGCGGGGCGCCGGTGGGGATCGGCGCCGGAATCTGTTCCGTCCAGTCGACCTTCAGCGAGATCTACGGGCTGGGCCCGGGCTTCCCGACCGACGGACGACAGTTCGACCGGCTTTTCACGGACGGCGAACGCTTTGCGCTGGGCGGGATCGAGGTCGAGGTGCTCGGCACGCCCGGCCACACGCAGGATTGCGTCACCTACCTGGCGGGAGACGCGGCTTTCGTCGGTGACACGCTGTTCTCACCGGACTACGGCAGCGCGCGCTGCGATTTCCCGGGCGGCGACGCGGCCGAGCTGTTCCGCTCGGTGCGGCGGCTGTACTCGCTGCCCGCGGAGACCCGCCTGTTCCTCTGTCACGACTACCCGCCCGAGGGGCGCGAGGCGCGCTGCGAGTGGAGCGTCGCCGAACAGCGCCAGGGAAACGTGCACATCGACGCGGACACCCGCGAGGAAGATTTCGTGGCGATGCGCCGCAACCGCGATGCAAAGCTGAGCATGCCGGCGCTGATGATCCCGGCGGTGCAGGTGAACATCCGCGCCGGCCGTTTGCCGGAACCCGAGGACAACGGCATTCGCTACCTGCGAGTGCCCCTGGACACGCTGTGAGGTGACACGCGATGGATATGCGCAGGAACACCAGGAATGCCGCGGTTGCGGCGGCCGCTCTGCTGTTGACGACCGCGGCTGCGGCCGGGGCGCCCGACCGGCTCGCGGAGGGCCGCGAAATCGCGCAGCAGTTCGGCGCCGAACTGCGGGCCGAACTGCAGGCCGCGATGGCGGAGGGCGGCCCACTGGCGGCTGTCCGGGTTTGCAATGAAGAAGCGCCGAGGATCGCCAGGCAGGCGGAACGGCGCTCCGGCGCCGAGGTCGGGCGCACTTCCACGCGCCTGCGCAACCCGGATAACCGGCCGGACGCACACGAGCGCGGCGTGCTGGCGGAATTCGAGGAAGCGGTGGCCTCGGGAGACCTGGGCAATCCTCCGGAGCGGCTGGAGACCCTGCCCGACGGCCGCGTCCGTTACATGCGGGGCATCATCGTCGGGCCGCCGTGCCTGGTCTGCCATGGCCAGGCGCTGGCGCCGCCGGTGGCCGAGGCCATCGATGCCCGTTACCCGGAGGACGAGGCGCGCGGCTACGCGCCGGGGGATCTGCGCGGCGCTTTCACGATCACCTGGCCCGCCGACTGAAGCGGCTCAGGGAGCGCGGTCCGCCTCGTCCGCCCGGTCCAGGGCCGCGTCCGGCACCGGCGTGGACGCCGGCGGGGTGGGCAGTCGCAGGATGTACACCGTGACCCCCAGCGCCAGCAGGAACATGGCCGTCTGCCCCAGGATCACGGGCACGAAGAGAATGATGGTGACGCCGAAGGACAGCCACATGAAGAGCAGGGTGGTCGCCTTGGCGGGCCGCGTCATCCCGCGTCCTTCCTCGAAATTCCGCACGTAGCTGCCGAACCAGCGATGGTTGAGCAGCCAGCCGTGGAAGCGCTCCGAGCTGCGCGCGAAACAATAAGCGGCGAGCAGCAGGAAGGGGGTGGTCGGGAGTCCCGGCAGCAGGATCCCCAGGGCGCCGAGGCCGACGCAGATCATGCCGGACCCCACCAGCATCAGGCGGGCCGCATGGTCCAGGTAAGTCTGCGGGTTATGAAAACGGCTGCGCCGGGCTCGCGGGTCGCGCATGATTCTCCCGCGGCTTCAGCCGGCCGGCGGATCGGCGGGCCGCGGCTCCAGCCGGTAAAAGCGCCGCAGCCGCCGATGGCGGAACAGCAGGGCGGCCAGCAGGGTGAACAGCGCCACGCTGCCGAGAATGAGGGCCATGCGCAGGTAGGGTGCGCCCATTGCGGCGCGGTCGGCGCCGATCTCCCACGCACGCCAGATCCAGTACAGTGCGCCCAGCACCAGCGCGGCCTGAGCGATGCGAGCGGCCCAGGGCCGCGGCACGGACAGCAATGCCAGCAGGGCGAGGCAGGCGACCACCATCGCCTCGTTGCCGACTCTCAGGAAACTCGCGCCCAGCAGCACAAAAGCGAAGGCAGGCATGAACAGTCGCCACATGCGGGCACTCTCCGATCAGGTTGCGGCAGGTTTGAAGGACGTGCCAAGCGGGCGGCGGGCGCCCGCGAGGCAACCCGGCGGGGGACTCACTCCACCGCTAGCTGAAACACGAGGGTCTGCCGCGGCGGCTCATCGGCGCCCAGCGGCTTGCGGTACTCGAATACCAGCTCCGCCGTGCCGGTCTCCTCCGCCATGAAACGCCAGATCTCGATGCCCGGCTGCTTCGCGTCCGCGGACCCGTCCGCCTGGTACTCCGGTATGCCGTAGGCGCTGAACACCGGCAAAAGGTGCTGCGTCGGAATCCACGTGTAGCCGCTCTCGCGGTCCGCCGGCAGTCGAACCTCCAGCACCTCGTCCTCGGCGAGAACGACCCGCCGCTCGGCATCGGCGTCGGTCAGCGTCACCGTAGGCGCGATCCGCGATTCCTGCTCGAAGGCCGGGGGCACCGGAGCGTCCTGCTTTTCCTTGGCCCAGGCGCTCAGCGAGAGGACGGCGAGTGACAGCAGGAGAACGCCTGGAACGAAACGGGGGACATGCGACACTTCGGGCTTCCTTTGTTCATCAGCGGCGACGCGCGGCGGCGTCCGGAGAGCATATTCTCCGGGAAAATGGCGCCGAACCAAAGTGGGGGCGAAATTGGCGCGGGGGAGCGCGCCTCAGCCCTGTTCAGCGAGCCATTCGTCGTCCGAAGTCTCGTCGATCCCCTCGAACAGATAGGTGCTCAGGTAACGCTCGCCCGTATCCGGCAGCATGGCGAGCAGCACGGCGCCCGGTTCCGCCCGTTCCGCGACCTTCAGGGCCGCCGCGAGCGTCCCGCCCGCCGACAGGCCGACGAGGATGCCCTCGCGCGTGGCCAGCGCACGGGCGCAGTCCCGGGACTCCTCGTCGGTCACCGTCACGAGTTCATCGTGCACGTGCTGGTTGAGCACCGGGGGAATGAAATCGGGCGTCCAGCCCTGGATCTTGTGGGGCTGCCACTCCTTGCCTCCCAGCAGCGACGCCCCTTCCGGCTCGGTGGCGACGATCTTGACCTCGGGGCGAGCCAGCTTGATGACTTCGCCGGCGCCCGTCAGCGTGCCGCCGGTGCCCCAGCCGCTGACCCAGTAGTCCAGCCGGCGGCCGGCAAAATCCTTGAGGATCTCGGGGCCGGTGGTATTGCGATGGAAGGCCGGGTTGGCTTCGTTCTCGAACTGGCGGGCAAGGAACCAGCCGTGCTCTTTCGCCAGTTGCTCGGCGCGGCGCACCATGCCGGTGCCGCGTTCCGCCGCGGGCGTCAGGATCACGCGCGCGCCCAGCGCCTTCATCACCCGCCGGCGTTCCACCGAGAAGGTTTCGACCATGGTGGCGACGAAGGGATAGCCCCGCGCCGCGCAGACCATGGCCAGCGCGATGCCGGTGTTGCCCGAGGTCGCCTCCACGACAGTCTGGCCGGGCTTGAGCGCGCCACGTTTCTCCGCGTCGTCGATGATCGCGAAGGCCAGCCGGTCCTTCACCGAAGCCATGGGATTGAAGGATTCGATCTTGACGTAAATGGTGGCGTGTTCCGGCCCGATCCGATTCAGCTTCACCACCGGAGTGGACCCTATGGTGCTGAGAATATTTTCGTGGATCATTGAGATCTCCTTTGGCTTATGCTCAAAATGATATAAGCCAGCCTGGATATCCGGGAAATACCATTTCTTTTTGTTTATATGCTCTTTTGTTATGACAAGCCAGCCGCGGCGCTTCGCTGCATGATCCGCACAACCGCTCGCGCATGAAGCTGCAGCAGCTGCGATACCTGCTGGCGGTGATCGACAACGGCCTGAACATGACCCAGGCGGCCGAGCGTCTCGCCACCTCCCAGCCGGGCGTGAGTAAGCAGCTCAAGCTTCTCGAGCAGGAGCTCGGCCTGAGCCTGTTCGTGCGCAAGGGCAAGAGCCTGGTGGCCCTGACGCCGGAAGGCGAGGAGGTCGCGCAGCGCGCCGGGCGCATCGCGCAGGAAGTCGAGGCGATCCGCGGGATCTCGCCGCATATCTACGGGGAGGCCGCCGGGCGCCTGTCCATCGGCACGACGCACACGCAGGCCCGGTATGTCCTCCCCCCCGTGATCGGCCGCTTCCGCGATCGCTATCCCGACGTGACGCTGGACCTTCACCAGGGCACCTCCGAGCAACTGGCCGAAATGGTCGAGAAGCGCGTGGTGGATTTCGTCATCGGTTCAGAGTCCCGCCAGCGTTTTCCCGAGCTCCTGATGTTGCCCTGCTATCGCTGGGACCGCGTGATCATCGTGCCGCAGGGACATCCGCTGGCGGCGCTGCAGCGCCGGCCGACGCTCGAGGAGGTCGCCGAACATCCGCTGGTGACCTACGTGTTCAATTTCGAGGGCGGCTCGAGTCTCAAGCAGGCATTCGCGGCGCGCGGCCTGGAGCCGAAGATCGTGTTCACGGCGCGCGACGCCGACGTCATCAAGACCTACGTGGAACTTGGCCTGGGCATCGGGATCGTGGCGAGCATGGCGCAGAACGAGGGCGCGCAGGGCGGACTGGCGACACTGGATGCGGAAGGGCTTTTCCCGCGCTGTACCACCTGGATCGGCTTTCGCCGCGATATCGCGTTGCGAAAATACATGTTCGACTTCATCGAGCTGTTCGCCGGCCACCTGGACGAGCGCCGGGTGCGGGCGGCGCTGGCCTGCGCCACCCAGGACGAGGTGGATGCGCAACTCGGCGAGCTCTCGCTGCCGCTGCTCGGCGGCGCGCCGGTGCGCGGACACGGATTGCTGGAAGGCCATTAACTCGAGGGAGCGTCCACGGGCGGCATCGGGCAGGCCAGCGCGGAGGCGCTCGCGCGCAGCAGCTGCAGCTCCCTGGCGTGCAGCCGGCCATCGTGCGCGGCGACTTCCGCAAGCGCCTGCACCAGCGCCTGCCTGAACACCGATTTCATGGCTGCCAGCCGGGCCGCCCGGGCGGCGGCCTCCGCGCCGGCAGCAGCGTCGATACTGGCGAAGGCCGGCAAGGGCGAGGGCAGGGGGAAGCTGCTTGCCTCCAGCGCGGACACGCCGCGCGTCCAGGCCAGCTCCGCCTGGAACTCGTCTTCGTGCCCCGCCCGGGCCAGCAGCGCCAGCATGGCCAGCGCTCCGCGCGCGTCGGGCTTGCCGCTGTGCTCGGTCGGGTCCAGGCGGGATTCGATCGCGGCCGCCAGCGCGGCCTCGCGCGGGCTGATCACCCCGTCCAGCTCCACCAGCCGCTGGACCAGGTGAAGCAGGTCGTCGCGCCGCGCCTCCGGCAGGTGATGCAGGGCGGGCGCGGCAAGGTCGAGCAGCGCCAGGCGGAGAGTGGGCGTCAGGCCGGCGAGGTGACCCGCGGCCTCGGCAATCCGGTCGGCCGCGAGCCCGCCGAGCCGCGCCTCGAGCAAAGCCAGCTGGCTGGCGCGCGCATCTTCGCGGGTGTCCAGCAGCATGCCCAGGCAGGCCTGCGCGGCGCCCTCGGGTTCCAGCACGGACTGGTGCATGACCTCGGGCACCATCGCCAGCACGCGCTGCGCCATGGCCAGGTCCACGGCGCCTACCAGTCCCGCCGCGGTCACCGCGTCGAGTCCGGGCAGCTGGGGCAATTCCGGCAGGCCGGACAGCGGACCGCGGCTTTCGGCGGGCGATTCTTCGGGCGGGCGTGACGCGAGCGACGCGGTCGGCGGTTGCGGGGCCGGCGGCAGCGGGTCCCCCGGCTTCCAGGCCGGATCGAGCGCCCGTATGCGGCGCTTCACCGGCGGATGCGTGGCCAGCAGGCCGGCGAGGCTGCGCCGGCCGCTGGCGAACAACATGTGGCCGATTTCTTCCTTGCGCACGGCCCGCACCGCGGATGACAGCGGCGAGGCCGCGATTCGCTTGAGCGCGTTCGCCAGGCCGGCGGGATTGCGAGTGAACTGCACCGCCGCAGCATCGGCCAGCTCTTCGCGCTGGCGCGAGACGGCGGCCTGCAGCAGCCGGCCGGCCAGCACGCCGATCGAGCCCAGCACGAGAATGGCCAGGCCGGCGGCCAGCAGGGCGGCGGTGCCGCCTCCCCGTCGCCGGCCACCCCGCACGCGGCCGCCGCCGTAGATGCCGCCGCGCAACAGCAGGCGGCCGGCCATGCTTACCGCCACGAGCCCGAAGACGTAACCCATCAGGCGGGCATTCAGTCGCATGTCGCCGTTCAGCACGTGGCTGAACTCGTGCGCGATCACCCCCTGGAGCTCGTCGCGGGTCAGGCGTTCCAGGGTGCCCCGCGTGACGGCCACCGCGGCGCTGGCGGGTTCCAGGCCGGCTGCAAAAGCGTTGATGCCGGGCTCGTTCTCGAGGATGTAGACCTCGGGGACCGGCAACCCGGAGGCAATGGCCATTTCCTCGACCACGTTGTGCAGCCGCCTCTTGAGCGGGTCCTTTTCGAGCCCGGTGACCCGCTCGCCGCCCATGCTGACGGCGATCGCGCCGCCGCCGTCGCGTAGCCCGCGCAGCCGCCACAATGCGGCGATCCCGATGACCGCGGCGGTGCACATGGCGGCGCCGACAAACAGCCCCGGGTCCGCGTCCGTGCTCGGCACGGCGCCGTCCGGGGTGGCCGCCAGGGCGAAGATGACGGCCAGCGCGAAGCCCACGGCCAGCGCGACCGCGCCAGTGGCCGCGGCGAACGCGACCAGCAGCCACCGGGATCGCTTGCGGGCCGATTCCTGGCGTCCGAAAAAATCCATGGCGAACCGCGCCGGATCTCGATCAGGGTCAGAAGCTGACCTGCGGAACGGCGCGCTTCTCCTCTGACTCGATTTCCAGGAAAGCCGCAGCGTCGAAATCGAAGGACTTGGCGACCAGGTTGTTGGGGAAGTTCTCGCGCGCGTTGTTGTATCGCATCACGGCGTCGTTGAAGGCCTGGCGGGCGAAGGAAACGCGGTTCTCGGTGCTGGTCAGCTCCTCCTGGAACTGCATCATGTTGCGGTCAGCCTTCAGGTCCGGATAAGCCTCCGATAGGGCGAACAGGCGTCCGAGCGCCGAGGACAGGGCGGATTCCGCGCCCGACAGCTGGTTGATGGCGCCGGCGTCTTCCGGGTGCGCGGCCGCGTTCTTCAGGCTCTGGGCCGCGTGGTTGCGGGCCGAGATGACCGCCTCGAGCGTCTCGCGCTCGTGTTTCATGTAGCCCTTGACCGCCTCGACCAGGTTGGGGATCAGGTCATAGCGACGCGTGAGTTGTACGTCGATCTGCGCAAAAGCGTTCTTCACCGCGTTTCGCAGGTTGACGAGCTTGTTGTAGATCGCCACCGCCCAAAGCAGGACGGCGGCAATGATGGCGAGCAGAATCCAGGTGCCCATCGCATGTTCTCCCGAGGTCGATGCCCTCGCGAGCATACGCCAGAGCATGCATGCGGCAAAGCGACCGGGTCACGCCCCGCGGGCGATTTGTCGTATTATCCATGCCGCCGGCCTGGCGCGGCAGGGAGCCGCGGCCGGTTTGTTCATCAATAAAAAGCGATGCCTCTCATTTCAGAACGGGGAAAAACCCATGGAAGAAATCACCAGTCTTTTCGGTCCCGAGCAGCGCAGCGCGCTGATCGAGGCCGCGTCCGCATTCGGCTTGCAGCTCATTTCGGCGATCCTGATCTTCATCATCGGCCGCTGGGTGGTCGGCAAGCTCGCCAACCTCCTGGAGCGGGCCATGAAGCGGGCCGGCACCGACTCGACGCTGGTCGGTTTTTTCCGCAACATCGCCTACTTCGGCCTGCTCACCATGGTGGTGATCGCCGCCGTCAACCAGCTCGGCATCCAGACGACTTCTTTCATCGCCGTGCTCGGTGCCGCCGGCCTGGCGATCGGCCTTGCGATGCAGGGCTCCCTGTCGAATTTCGCCGCCGGCGTACTGATGATCATTTTCCGCCCCTTCAAGACCGACGATTTCATCGACGCGGGCGGCACCATGGGCACAGTGGAAGAAATCCAGCTCTTCACCACCCGGCTGCGCACCCCTGACAACAAGATCATCATCATCCCCAACTCGCAGATCACGGCCGGCGCGATCACCAACTTCTCGGCGCGCGACACGCGGCGCCTGGACATGGTGTTCGGCGTCGGGTACGGCGACGACCTGGACAAGGTCAAGCGCGTGATCAATGAAGTGCTGGCGGAGGAAAGCCGCCTGCTGGAGGACCCGGCGCCGGTCGTGGGCGTGCTCAGCCTGGGCGAAAGCAGCGTGGATTTCGCGGTGCGGCCCTGGGTGAGCAGCGCGGACTACTGGGGCGTGTATTTCGACCTGCACGAGGCGATGAAGAAGCGCTTCGACCAGGAAGGCATCAGCATCCCGTTCCCGCAGCGGGATCTGCACGTCTACCAGCAGTCTTCCTGAGGAGGCTGGCGTCGCAGCCGGTGCGCGCGGCGCTTGCCGCGCGGGCCGGGCCGCCCTCGATGCGAGGATCCGGCGGTGGTCGGGGTGAGAGGATTCGAACCTCCGACCTTCTGCTCCCGAAGCAGACGCGCTACCAGGCTGCGCTACACCCCGTACTTGTGTTGGCGACGGCCGTCAGGCCGTTCGCTCGACCGCGATGCGCGCAAGTGCTGCCAGGGCGTCCCTGGCGGCGGTCTCGGGGAGCGCGGCCAGCGACGCTACGGCCTTGTCCGCCTGCTCGCGCGCAAGCCGGGCAGTGTAGTGGAGCGCCCCGGTCGATTCAATAGCGCGGCGAATCTCGTCGATGTCCTCCAGTCCGCCGTGCCGGATCGCCCGGCGAATGGTTTCCCGTTGTTCGGGGGTCCCCTCGCGCATGACCTGGATCAGCGGCAGCGTGGGCTTGCCCTCGGCAAGGTCGTCACCCATGTTCTTGCCCATGTCCGCGGCCGAGCCGTCGTAGTCGAGCGCGTCGTCCACCAGCTGGAAAGCCGTGCCCAGTCGCATGCCGTATTCGGCCAGCGCCGCCTCGACGGCCTGGTCGGCGCCCGCCAGGATGGACGCCACCCGGGCGCCCGCCTCGAAGAGCTTGGCGGTCTTGCTGCGGATCACCTCGAAATAGCGGGCTTCGTCGGTGTCCGGGTCGTTGCAGTTCATCAACTGCAGGACCTCGCCCTCGGCGATCGTGTTGGTCGCGTCGGCCATGACTTCCATGATGCGCATTTCGCCGATGTGGACCATCATCTGGAAGGCGCGCGAATAAAGGAAATCGCCCACCAGCACGCTGGCCTCGTTGCCGAACACGGCATTGGCCGTGCCGCGCCCGCGCCGCAGCTCCGAGCTGTCCACCACGTCGTCGTGCAGCAGGGTCGCCGTATGGATGAACTCGACGATGGCGCTGGCCTCGGCATGGCGCTGGCCCTGGTAGCCGCAGGCGCGCGCGGCCAGCAGCACCAGCAGGGGCCGCAGGCGCTTCCCGCCGCCCGCGACGATGTAGCGCGCGACCTCGTTGACCAGCGCCACCTCGCTGCGCAGGCTGTTCGCGATGCAGGCATCCAGCTGCTCGAGATCGGCGGCGACCAGGGCGCGGATATGCTCGAGGGACCACTGGTCCGGCTTGCGGGCCGCGGAGGCCACGGGGGTCGAGGGGGCGGAAGGGGGCATCGTCGCTCGCCAGGTTGAAGGGCGCGCTGCGCCCGGCCGGCGTATTATCCCGAATAACGCCCGGGGCCGCAGCCCCCGGGCGCCGAGGATTTTGTTTGACCCGCCGGGGCGGAGCCCATACAATGCACGGCTTTCTCCGGGCCAGTTCGGCCCGGGAGCTGGTATCCAGGAGCATCCATGTACGCGGTGATCGCCACAGGCGGTAAGCAGTATAGGGTCAGCGAAGGCGCGGTCCTGCGGGTCGAGAAACTCGACGCGGAAGAGGGCGCCAGCGTGGAGTTCGACCAGGTTCTACTGGTCGGCGACGGTGAGCAGGTCAGCGTGGGCAAGCCCTTCGTGGACGGCGGCAAGGTCCAGGCGACCGTCATGGCGCAAGGCAAGGCCCGCAAGGTGGAGATCGTCAAGTTCCACCGGCGCAAGAACTACCGGCGGACCAAGGGTCATCGCCAGGATTTCACCCAGGTCAAGATCACCGGGATCGTTTCCGGCTGACGGCCGGTTCCGAGGAGGTAACGGGAAATGGCACACAAGAAAGCAGGCGGCAGCACCCGCAATGGCCGCGACTCGCAGTCGAAGCGACTGGGCGTGAAGAAATACGGCGGCCAGGAAGTGGTCCCCGGTAACATCCTCGTGCGCCAGCGCGGCACCAAGTTCCATCCCGGCGTGAATGTCGGCTGCGGGCGCGACTACACGCTGTTCGCCAAGTCGAACGGCCGCGTGGTGTTCGAGACCCGCGGACCGCAGAACAGGAAGTTCGTGAGCGTCGTCACGGACTGAACCAACCGCTTGCGCTAGATTTGAAGACCCCGGCAGCTCCGGGGTCTTTTTGTTTGCGCGCGTCGTAATCATGCGGCGCGTGGATCGAGGCGGGCGGGGGCTTGCGCTATGAAATTCGTGGACGAGGCCATCATCACGGTCCAGGCGGGCGCGGGCGGCAATGGCTGCGTCAGTTTTCGCCGTGAGAAATACATCCCGCTGGGCGGCCCCGACGGCGGCGACGGGGGTCATGGCGGCAGCGTCACACTGGTCGCGGACGCCGGACTGAACACCCTCGCGGATTTCCGCCGCAAGCGGCGCTTTCGCGCGGCCAACGGCGCGCCCGGCGCCGGCAGCAATTGCGCCGGGCGGGCCGGCGAGCCGGTGGAAATCCCGGTGCCCGTGGGCACGGTGGTGCACGAGCACACCACCGGGGAGGTCCTCGGCGACCTCGTCGAGCCCGGCCAGAAGCTGCTGGTGGCGCAGGGCGGCATCGGCGGCAAGGGCAACGTCCACTTCAAGAGCAGCGTCAACCGCGCGCCACGCAAGAGCACGCCCGGCACGTCCGGCGAATACCGGAACCTGCGCCTGGAGCTGCGCCTGCTGGCCGACGTGGGGCTGCTGGGCTTGCCGAACGCCGGCAAATCGACGCTGCTGCGCGCCGTCACCGCGGCCCGCCCGAAGGTGGGCGATTATCCTTTCACCACACTGCACCCCAACCTCGGCGTCGTCGAGCTCGACGAGAACCAGACCTTCGTCATCGCCGACATTCCCGGCCTGATCGAAGGGGCGGCCGAGGGCCACGGGCTGGGCACGCGTTTCCTCCGCCACCTGCAACGCACGCGCTTGCTCTTGCACGTGGTGGACGCTTCCTGGACCGAAGGCGAGCCGCCGCCGGAACAGGGGGCGCGGGACATCATCGACGAGCTGCGCGCCTACAGCGACCAGCTGGCGGCCTGGCCGCGCTGGCTGGTCATCAACAAGATCGACAAGCTGCGGGTGGGCATGGCCGAGGAGGTTGCGCAACGCGTGGTGCACGC
>Ga0209936_1001144_pt1 | contig 14602 bp, 12 predicted proteins | sample SalPonR1_A_D1_MG_FD_185694 | JGI IMG/M metagenome (GOLD analysis project Ga0209936, IMG submission 185694) | Salt pond soil microbial communities from South San Francisco under conditions of wetland restoration - Salt Pond MetaG R1_A_D1_MG... ... | reverse complement strand
AAGCCCGGCCCCGTCAGCTGGCGGAGCCCGGCTCGGAGCGCGCCTTCGCCGCCGCGGCCGCTCGTTGCGACGCGGTGCGCCGGACGGCAGGGGCGGCTGGTGTCGCGGGAGGTGCGGGAGGTGCGGGAGGTGCGGCGAGGGCCGCGGTGGCGGTCCTAAGCGGCCGTTCGCTCGCGGAGCGCCGTTCGGAGCCGTCGGCCATGACGCGGCGCTGAACGGCGCTCCCGTCGGGCTGGGGTCGCCAGACGATCAGCATCGCGCAGTTGCCCGCTTCGTCGTCGTCCTCGTAGTCCTCGATCACGCCGGCCGCACGGAATCCCCTGCGCAGCTGCATCGTGACGGTGGGATCCTCGATCTCGCCGCTCCGGACGCGCTCGGCGTACTCCCGGGGGCTCATCCGATTTCGGAACCGGCGGTAGCCTTTCAGCATCCCGCCCGCGTACATCCCGTCCAGGCCCAGCTCGCGGACGAGCTCCAGGCGGCGCCGGTAGAGCGCGCTGCCGACGCCCTGCCCCTGGGCGTCCGGATCGACGGCCATCTCGACCCCGTACAGCCAGCGACCGCTCGCGACGTGATTGCGCAGGCCCAGGCCCCCGATCATGCGGAGCCACGGCTTCGGCTTGGCGCTGGGGGGCCGATCGGTCCGCATCAGCATCGCGACGCCGAGGACGCGCTCCTCGTCGCCGTAGCCACGGACGGCCACGAACTGGCCCTCGGGGAACCGCCGGATCTGCCGGCGCACCATCGCGGGCGTGGGGCAGCTGAGGCAGAGCTCGTCGTCTGCGACCTCGTGCGCACGCCGGATGACGCGCGCGACGCTTTCCGCATGGCGATCCGCGGTCCGGACGATCCGGAACGACGCGCGACGCGGGGTCGTTCGTGCAGGTGTGGGAATCCGTCTCATGACGTCGGCCGGCGACGCGGGTGCGAGCACGTTGGGCGATTCGCGAAGGGGGGCGACGTGGGCCTCTCGGGCCCTACCGTCGACGCCGTTTCCAGAACCTTCAGGTGGGAGCAGGTACCTCGCGAGCTCCTCGCCGAGGCGAGGCTCCTTCGGTCGTACTCGCACTACAGGGTCGTCAGATCGGCTTTCACGCTCCTTCGTCTTGCCTGCCGTCAGGCTAGCACGCCGGTCGCCGTCCCTCCGTCACGCTCCCTCGATGCGCTCCAGAATCGCCGTCCTCGCGGGTAGCGATGGCTGAGCCCCCTCCCGCAGGACGGCCTCTGCCCCGGCGGCGCAGCCGAACGCCAGCGCGTCCGCCAGCGCGCCCCCCTCGTGCAGCCGCGCCGCCAACGCTCCCACGAATGCGTCCCCCGCCCCCGTGGTGTCGACCGCGGCGACGGCGTGGCCCGCCGCGCGCGTCTCGCCGCTCGCCCCGGCCGACAGCGCGCCTGCCGCGCCCAGCGTCACGACGACGTCGTGCGGACCACGCCGGACGGCGGTCCGGGCCGCGGCGAACGGGTCGGCGGCCACCTCCTCGACCGTCGACCCCGTCAGCCAGGCGGCTTCGCTCTCGTTCACGACCAGGACGTCTACCCTGCGCAGTACCTCGTCCGCGACCTCGCCCGCGGGCGCAAGGTTCAGAACGACGCGTGCCTGGGGGCCCGAGCGACGGACCGCCTCGGCCACCACCGACGCGGGGATCTCGCGCTGGAGCAGCACGACATCGGCGCGACGCAGCAGGTCGCTCGGCAGCTCGTCCGGCCCCCAGGCCAGGTTCGCCCCACCGACCACGACGATCCGGTTGCGGCCGGCCCGGTCGACCTCGATCAGGGCCCGCCCGGTGGGGGCCTCGGCCTCGCGGACCTCGCTCACGTCGATCCCCTCCGCGGCCAGACCGTCGCGCAGCCTCCGTCCCGCCTCATCGCGACCGACCCGTCCGACCATGGCGACGCGCCCGCCCGCGCGCGCGGCGGCGACCGCCTGGTTCGCTCCCTTCCCCCCTGCGTGCTCCGCGTAGCCCAGCGCCAGCAGCGTCTCGCCGGCGTCGGGAAGACGGTCCACGCGGACGACCAGATCCAGGTTCAGGCTTCCCACGACGACGATCATTCGAGCTCCCTCCGCTCTCCGTTTTCAGGCCCCACCCGGTCCCAGTCGATGCCGCCCGGATGGCTGGGCAGCGCCGGCAGACCCACCGGATCGCGCCGGGCAGGGAGCCACCTCAGTGCCGCCGCCCTCGCACGCAGCCCGCCGTGCACCGCCGCCCGCAGCGCCGCCGGCGGGGTACGCAGACCGAACGCGACCCGCGTGACGTCGTCGAACAGCGCGTACACCGCCCCGGCGCCCAGGCGGCGCAGCGGACCGGGCAGCGATCGCGCCAGGACGCGATCGATCGTGACGTCCAGCAGGCGGCGATTGACGGGATCGTAGCGGACGCTGCGTTTCTCGAACGCCCGGCTCTCGGCCTCCAGCGCGCAGAGCGACGGCGGCAGGTCCGGGATCCCCATGCGCCGCCCGACTTCGCGCCAGAAGTGGAATCCTGCCTGCCGCTCGACCTCGCTGAGCGGTCGCCAGCCGAACCGGGCGTTCCAACGGAGCGGCTCCAGCACGAAGAGCGACAGGGTGTAGCGGTACTCGTCGGCGGGGATCGCATGACCCCGGTGCGCGCGGTTCATGGCGCGGAGCGCCGCCCGCCCGTCCGGGCTGTCGTAGCCCTCGAGCCCCAACGTGGCGATGACGGCGACCGTGTCGTCGTGCCGCTTCGCAGTGCGCTCCAGGAACTCGCCCGTACCCGCCAGAAGGCGCGACGAGGACGGCACCGCGAAGGTCTTGAGAAGCGCCAGCTCGTACGCGCGCCGCGTGTCCCACGGGAAGTCGACGGCGGCCGAAAGACGGCCGATGCGCTGGTGATCCCGCGCCGGATCCATGGCGAGGATCTCCGGCAGCACCACGCTGCGGCGCAACGTCACCTCTCCTGGACGCCGATCCGCTGAAGCAGCGCCGCCATCCTGGGCTCGTCGATCGGGCCGGAGACGCGGGCTCGGATCACGCCGTGCTCGTCCAGCAGCAGCGACGTCGGCAGGCCGAAGGTCTGGTACACCTGCGCCACCGCGCGGCTGGGCACGACCCCGCTCGGCAGCGGACGCTCTTCGTCGCGCGCGTCGCGGAGCACGATCGCCGACCCCACGTCGAGCTCGGCCAGGAACGGTGCCACGACGTCGTGCGGCTCCCCCACGTTGAGGAGCACGACGTGAACCCGGTCCGCCAGCTCGGCGGCGGTCCGGTCCAGCAGCGGAAGCTCGGCGACGCAGGGAGGGCACCAGGACGCCCAGAAGTTCACCAACACCGGGCGGCCACGCAGGTCGCTCAGGGTGACCGGGTCCCCTGCGAGGCCCATCATCGTGAAGTCCGGGCCGGTCATGCCCTCGACGACGCCGAAGGGAGGCCGGTCGACCTCCTGCGCGACGGCGGACGAGGCAGGCAGCGCCAGGCTAACCAGCGCGATCGTCGCCGCTGCGAGGGCCAGCAGCCGAAAGACCGGACGGGGGGCGTTCGGTGCGCGTGTCATCGCCGAAGTGTAGACGCCCGGGCGACGGTCATCCGTCGGGCGCTCGACCGACGGTACGACGTAGGATGAACGCTCACCCGGGCGCAGCGACGCTCGGGCGGACGGATGGCCGTCGGACGCGACCGCACGGTGCCGCCTCGCGATCCACGCCGGGCCGCCGCGTTCGCGGCACCGTCCTGGAAGGGGTCCCGCCCATGCGCGAATCGAACCGTGTCGTCGCTCGTGCCGTCGTTCCCGCCTTCGTCCTCGCCCTGTCGGCCTTGGCGCTGGGCCTGGCGCAGACGCTCACGCCCGCCATCTTCTACTACGCGTCGGCTCCCGAGCTGTCCGTGGGCGGCTCCGTGAGCGGCGAGCTGACCTTCGCGTCGGGCCAGAACTTCAAGGACGGGAGCCGCGTCGAAGTCGTCGTGCTACGCACCGAGCCGGGCACGCCCGTCGTGGTGGACGTCCTGAGCGACGCGTTCGACGCCTACCTGACGGTCTACGGCCCCGACGGCTCGATGCTGGACGCTGTCGACGACGGTCCGGACGGGCTCGATCCGCAGATCGCGTTCACGCCGCAGCTGCCCGGCGCGCACCTGCTGGTCGTGAGCGGCTTCGGCGCGTGGGACATGGGCGCGTTCGAGGTTCGGGCCCGCGCCGCGAAGCCGGTCGCGACCGAGGCGCTCCCGCTCCCGGGCCGCGTCGAGGCGTCGCTGCAGGGCACCGAGCCGGCCGACCCCGAGGTGGGCTACGGTCCGACCCGCTCGTTCGCACTGGAGGTCGAGGAGCGCTCGCTGGTTCGGCTGCGCGCGTCTTCGAACGCGTTCGATACCGTCCTGGCGCTGTTCGACGACGCCGGCTGGCTCGATCAGAACGACGACGCGGGCGGCTCGACCGACTCGGAGCTGTTCCTCGAGCTGGAGCCTGGCAGCTACCGCGTGGCGGTCGCGGCGTGGAGCGACGGCAGCGGTCCGTTCACGCTCAGCGCGGAGCGGTACGTGCGCGTCGACTGACCCCTCTCTCGCGACGCGCGGCGCCCCCGGCCCAGGTGTAGGCTCGGGGGCGCTTTCGCGTCTCGCCCCCTTCGGTTTCGCTTCGAGGTCGCTCATGCCCGCTCCACCCGTTCGCCACAGCAGGTTCGTCGATCGCTCGCCGCTTCCCTACGCCTGGGTGGTCCTGGCGACCGCCATCGTCACGACGATGATGACGGTTCCCGGCCAGACGGTGGGCGTGTCGGTGTTCCTCGACCCGATCCTGGCCGACCTGGAGGTGTCGCGGAGCACGGTGTCGCTGCTCTACACCGTCGGCACGCTGCTGGGGTCGTTCGCCCTGCCGTTCGTGGGGCGGTTCATCGACGCTCGCGGACCGCGCCTGTCCGTCGGCCTGATCGCGGGCGGGTTCGCGCTGGCGTGCCTGTTCATGAGCGGCGTGACGACGCTGGCGATGCTGGCCGTAGGCTTCGTGCTGATCCGGGGACTGGGCCAAGGCTCGCTGAGCCTCGTGAGCCTGCACACGGTGAACCTCTGGTTCGTGCGGCGGCGCGGGCTGGCCGTGGGACTGACCGGCTTGGGCATGGCGGTCGCGACGGCCGTCTTCCCTGGGCTTCTGGAGGCGCTGATCGCCCGAGTGGGGTGGCGCGGAGGCTACGCCTGGATGGCCGTGATGGTCGCCGCCGTGGCGCTTCCGCTGGGCGTGGCGTTCTTCCGTGGCGCGCCGGAGCGGTACGGCACGGTGCCCGACGGGCATCGTGCGGGTCGGACCCCGCCGCCGCCCGTGGTCGAGTCGAACCTGACGTTGGCCCAGGCCCGCCGAACCGGTGCGTTCTGGCTGGTGACGGCGGGCGACGTGGCGGTCGCGGCGCTGTCGACGGGACTCGTGTTCCACCACTTCGACATCGTGACGCAGAGCGGGTTCGACCGGGCTGCCGCCGCTGCCGTGTTCCTGCCCCTCGGCCTCATCACCGCCGGCGCGAACGTCGCGACGGGCGCGCTGCTGGACCGCGTCGCGCCGCGCTTCGTGCTGGCGACGATGCTGGTGTTCCAGGCGGCGGCGTTGGCGATGGCCGGCTGGATTCCCGCGCCGTTGCTGCTTGTCTACGGCGCGTTCATCGGCTTGGCGCAGGGGATGAAGGGCGCGCTGGGCGGCTCGGCGTACGCCGCGTACTTCGGCCGCGCCCATATCGGCTCGATCAAGGGCTTCGCTTCGACGCTGGGCGTGGCCGGCTCGGCGATCGGGCCGCTGCTGTTCGCGGTGGGGCGCGACGTGGCCGGCGACTACCCTACCTGCCGGTGCTGCTGGTGTCCGCCGCCATCCCGGCCGCGTTGGCGCTGGCGTCCCTGGGGCTGCGGCCGCCGGCGGTCGCCCAACGGCCACCGGGTTGACCGGTGAGACGGCTCCGGGTCGCATGCACGTTCTGTAGACGCGTCCGGGACGTCGGTCGCTTGCAGCGGAGCGACGCGGTCCGTATCGTAGGCGGACCGGGTCGCGCCGACCCGGTGTCGTTCCGGGGCGACGCGACATCGCCGTACGTGCCAGGCGGTCCCGGAGCGGTCCGAGACGCGACGCGACCCGAGGAGACGACGCGGTGAGCCGTTCCCTGATCGATCAGCATGGACGCGTGGTGCGCGATCTGCGCCTGTCCGTCACGCCACGCTGCAACTACGCCTGCTTCTACTGCGACCCTCTGCGGGAGGGCGCGAAGGATCCCGTGGGAACCGTCAGCGTCGCCGACGTGGACGTGATCCTCGAGGCCGCCGTCGCGCTGGGCATCGAGTCGGTCCGGTTCACCGGCGGCGAGCCGCTGCTGCGTCGGGAGCTTCCCGAGATGATCGCCCTCGCGAAGAAGCACGGCATCCCCGACATCGCCATGACCACGAACGCCAGCCTGCTGGCTCGGCGCCTTCCCGACCTGCTCGACGCCGGCCTGGGCCGGATCAACGTCAGCCTGGACGCCGCGGACGCCGAAGCGTTCCGCGAAGCCACCGGCGGCGGGACGATCGCGCAGGTCTGGGACGGCATCCGAGCCGCGGAGCAGGCCGGCCTGACGCCGATCAAGCTCAACGCCGTGGTCGTGCGCGGCATCAACGACGACCAGCTCGTGCCGCTGGCGGAGCTCACGCGCGAACGTCCGTGGCACGTCCGGTTCATCGAGTACATGCACCTGAACAACGCCGATCCGGAGGCGTACCGGGAGCGCTTCGTCTCGGGCGCCGAGAGCCGGGAGCGGATCGAGACCGCGCTCGGTCCCCTGACCTCGGTGGCGACCGACCCGTCGGCGCCCGCCCGCCTCTACCGCGCGGACGGCTTCGCCGGTGCGTTGGGCTTCATCGACCCGGTGTCGAGTCCGTTCTGCGGGGCGTGCAGCCGCATGCGCGTCACCAGCGACGCGCGCTTGCGTCCGTGCCTGCTCACCGATCGCGAGTACCCCATGCGCGAGGCGCTCCAGGCCAGCGATCCGGTCTCCGCCGTGATCGACGCGTTCCTGGTGGCGGCCCACCGGAAGGTCGCCAGCGGCGTCACCGCACCCGTCGTGCGCGACCGCACCATGGTCGCGATCGGCGGCTGAGGGAACGCTCGTGGGACCCGCAGCGTCGGACGCGACCCAGGACAGCCCGACGTTCCGTCAGCGATTGCTGCTGACCCGGGACCCGCTGGACATCGGCGCGTTGTCGGCCGAGGTCGGCGACGCCCGGTCCGGAGCGGTCGCGAGCTTCCTCGGCACCGTCCGCAGTCCCAACCGGGGCCGCGAGGTGTTCTGGATCGATTACGAGGGCTACGACGCGATGATCGAAGCCGAGCTGGCGCGCATCGCGAACGAGCTGCGCGACGCGTTCCCGCTGCTGGGCCTGGCGCTGGCGCACCGGCTCGGGCGGTGCCTTCCCGGCGAGGCGTCGATCGCCATCGTGGCGTGCAGCCCGCACCGCGAGGCGGCGTTCGACGCCTGTCGCGAAGCGCTGGAACGGTGCAAGGCCAGGCTCCCGATCTGGAAGCACGAGTCGGACGAGAGCGGCGCGCACTGGGTCGACGGGCGCGTGGTCGACGAGGCGCGGCTGTAGACCGGGCTGCGGCGTCGCCTCGCCGTGACCCCCCGCGAGCCCGGAAGACTCGGCGTCCCGACGCGATGCGTCCGAGAGCAAAGCCTCCGAAAGGCACGCCTCCGAAGACCATGCCTCCGAAAGCCACGAAAAAGCCGCGCTCTCTGCGCGGCCGCTCGTTCAACTGCTGATAAGGAAAAGATACCCCGGTATGCGGCATTCGTCAAGGGCTTGCGCGCGACCGCCTCGCGAACGGGCCCGGACGGGCCGTGCTCGAGCTCGAACGGCCCGAAAACGGCTCCGCGCACCCCGTGGCGGCGTGCCGTTCGAGGGACCGGGATGCGGCGCCGGACGCCGACACCTCGATGCGATCGCGACGTCCCCGTGGCGCGGGCGCGGCGATGTCGCGCGCTGCTCGCCCGTCACGGAGGTCGGGGCGTACGCTCTCCGGCGTGACCAAGCAGCCCCTCTCCCTCGCGCGCGTCTTCGCCAGCTGGTGGCCCTTGGCCGCCAGCTGGGCGTTCATGGGCGTGGAGATGCCGTTGGTGAGCGCCGTGATGGCGCGCTTGGCCGACCCGGAGATCCACCTCGCGGCGTACGGCGGCATCGTGTTTCCCGTAGCGCTGATCATCGAGGCGCCGATCATCATGCTGCTGGCCGCCTCGACCGCATTGGGCCGCGATCCGCAGGCGTACCGGCTGATGCACCGGTTCATGATGGTGGCCGGCGGCCTGCTGACGGCCGTGCATGCGATCTTCGCGTTCACCCCGGCGTTCGATACGATCCTCGTGCCGCTTCTCGGCCCGCCCGAGGCGGTGATCGAGCCGGCCCGGATCGGGCTGATGATCATGTTGCCGTGGACCTGGACGATCGCGTACCGGCGGTTCCATCAGGGGCTGCTCATCCGGTTCGGCCATCCGGGAGCGGTCGGCGTGGGGACCGGCGTCCGCCTCGCCACGGTCACGACGGTGGCGCTGTCGGGCCTGGCGATCGGCTCCATCCCGGGCGTCGTCGTCGCGACGGCCGCGATCGCCGCCGGCGTCAGCGCCGAAGCGCTCTACACCGGCCTGCGGACCCGCCCGGTGGTTCGGGGGCCGCTCACGGACGCCGCCCCTTCCGGCTCGAGCCTGTCGTGGAGGGGCTTCGTGGACTTCTACGTTCCCTTGGCGCTGACCAGCCTGCTGCTGTTGCTGGTGCAGCCGATCGGCGCTGCGGCGATCGGCCGCATGCCGGCGGCCCTCGCGTCGTTGGCGGCGTGGCCGGTGGTGAACGGGCTCGTCTTCCTGTTCCGCAGCATGGGGTTCGCCTACAACGAGGTGGTCGTGGCGCTGATGGACGAGCCGGGCGCGGAGGCGCCGCTGCAGCGCTTCACCGTGCTCCTGGCGGTCGGCTCGCTGGCGGCGACGGTCACGATCGCCACGACGCCGCTCGCGACGCTCTGGTTCGGCGTCGTTTCGGGACTGCCCCCGGCGCTGGTGGAGCTTGCTCGCCACGCCTTCTGGTTCGGACTGGCCTGGGCGCCGCTGGACGTGGTGCGCAACTACCTGCAAGGCCGTCTGGTGCACGCGCGGCGCACGCGGGGGATCAGCGAGTCGGTGGGGGTGTTCCTGGTCGTCAGCACCGCGTTGCTCGCGATCGGCGTCGCGCTTCAGAGCGGCGAGGGCCTCGTCCTGGCGATGGTGTCGTTCGTGGCCGGGACGACCGCCCAGATCGGCTGGCTGCTCTGGCGGCTCCGCGGCGCACGGCGCGCGCTCGCGGCCGCGGTCGTCACGTGACGCCGAAGCGACGATCGACGCCGGGGCACCCCTTGACGCGAGTCCGCTGACGCTGTACGAATAGTAGATGCCCATCTACTTGATTCGACGTTCGTCTACAGACTCTCGCCTCGGAGCCGCATGAGCGAATCCGCCGATCGTACCGTCCTGGTGCGCTTCTTCAAGGCACTGGCCGACGAGAGTCGTCTGAAGATCGTCGGTCTGCTGGCCGACGAAGGCCGGGCGGTCGAGGATCTCGCCGCCCACCTCGGGCTCGAGAGCCCCACCGTCAGCCATCACCTGAGGGTCCTGTCGGGCGCCGGTCTGGTCCGCTCGTACGGTCGCTCGCACCAGCGCATCTACGAGCTGAACCTCGAACACCTCCAGGCCACCGCGCGCGAGCTGCTGGCCCACGAGACGCTCCCCCGCCTCAGCGCCGGCACCGACGCCGAGGCGTACGAGCGCAAGGTGCTCGCGACGTTCGTGAGCGACGGGCGGATCCAGGCGTTCCCCGCTCAGCGAAAGAAGCAGCTCGTCCTCCTCCGCTGGGTCGCCGAGCGCTTCGAGCCCGGCCGGCGCTATTCGGAGGCCGAGGTCAACGCGACGCTCGGCGCGGTCAACGAGGACACCGCGCGCCTGCGCAGGGGCCTGGTCGACGAGCGCCTGATGGAGCGCGAAGGGGGCGGAGGCGCGTACTGGCGGACGCCTCGAGCCGATCTCCCGCCGGACGCCCTCTGGGGAAGCGAGATCGCGCCCGGAGACGAAGACCGCTAGCTGCGCCCGGTGGTGGGCCGCGCCGCGGCTGCAGCCACGATCAGCAGCGACAGCGGCGCGCTGGCGGGCGGCGCATCGGCCGGTTCCGCGTCGAATCGTGCGGCGTCGCTCGTCGTGAGGCCCGGCTCTTCGAGGCGGAGCACCTCGAGCCCGGCCGCGGCCAGCGTCCGCCACCACGAGGCGAAGGTCCGGAAGTACCACGGCATGGCGGCCGGGAACGAGTCTCCGAACGCGTCGAACCGCTCCACGCGCCAGCCGTCGCGGTACGGTCCGTCGCCGTTCGCGACCCACGGATGGAGCGTCTGGACGACCAGTCGCCCTCGCCCCGGCGACAGGCGGCGGCGCAGCGCCCGCAGAAGCGGCGTCAGATCGTCGTCCAGCAACGAGAAGTTGCACACCACCACGTCGAACGGTCCCGGCACGACCGACGGATCTTCCGTCAGCGAGCCGTACTCCGCGACGGCGAACCGGCCCGGACCGTCGGACGCGGCCCGAATCAGGCGCTCCGACGCGTCGATCCCGACCACGCTCGTCCCGTCGCGAGCCAGCGCGTGGGCCAGCCAGCCCTCGCCGCATCCGACGTCCAGGACGCTCGCCGGCTCACAGGCGCGTACCGCGTGCAGCACCGCCGCGTTCGTGCCGGCCTCGCGGCTGGCCACGGCGCCCCCTCGGATCGCCTCGGTCCAGGCGTCGGCGTTGAGCTCCCACGAGCGTCGCTGCCGAACGTCCGGATCCGCGTCGTCGGTCCTGTCGCTCATGCGGCCAGCCTACTAGCCTGGGGGCCTAGCCTGGGGGCCGCGCAGCGCTCCGAGCAGGCGCGCGTACGCCGCATCCGGATCCGACGGGCTCACGGCGAGGATCTGGCGCGCCCCGTCGCCCTCGTCACGGTCCTCGTCACGGTCGTCGTCACGGTCCTCGTCGCCCGCCTCTTCGCCGGCCTCCTCGCGGGGCTCGCCGGAGCGCTCCGGCGCCCCCGGCTCGAGCAGCCGCACCTCGTTCGGACCGCGCCCCCAGCGTGCCAGCCAGGCCACGTCGCCCACCGTCGCGACGGGAGCGGGCGCGGGAACGCCGGCGTCGCGCAACCGCCGCAGCAGATCGGCCGCCTCGGGCGCGATCGCCTCGGCGCGCCAGAGCGCCGCCTCCCACGCGAGGTCCTCGGCCAGCTCCTCGGCCAGATCCTGCCCGGCGTCCCGACCGACCTCCTCGGCGACGCTCTCGGCGGCCCGCGCGACGGCTCCCCCGAGCGGGCGCTCGATCGGCGCCGGGCTGCCGGGACGCGGCAGCGGCGGGCTGGGCCAGCGGACCTCCGCCGGATCGATCTCGACGGGCTCCGTCGCCACCCCGGCCGCCTCCAACGCGGGCGCGAGGATCGGCAGGTACGGGCCGCCACCTCCGGCGTCCGAGACGGCGACGAGGTCCGCAGCACGGGTCAGCGCCACGTACAGCAGACGCCGATCCTCGGCCGCCTCCGCCGCCTTCGCCTGCGCATCCAAGAGGGTCCAGATCGCCGGACGCGCGTTCCTGTCCTCCTCGCCCTCGACGCGCACCCCGACGCCCAGCTCCGGATCGATGCGCACCCGTTGCCCGCTCGGGCGCGAGCCCGCGTCGAGCGCAGCGAGGATCACGACCGGCCACTCGAGCCCCTTCGCGCGGTGGACCGTCGTCAGCGTGACGGCGTCCTCGGCCTCCAGCGCCGGTCGCTCGACCTCGACGCCCGCACGAAGGAGCCGCCGGAGCCGCCTGACGACGCCGAACACGTCGCGGTCGGAACGCTCGAGCTCGCGGACGCGATCGACGAAACCGTCCAGATCGGCCAGCCTGCGCGGTCCGCCGGGCAGGTTCGCGACCACCCCGCTCCAACCGGTCGCGCGGTCGAGTCGCTGCAGCAGCCGGCCCGGCGGCTCGGACGCTGCGGCGCGGCGCAGCTCGGCCAGCACGTCGACGGCCGGCACCGCCCAGTCGGGACGGCCCTGCGACAGCGCCGACCACCACGACGGCCGGCGGCTCTCTTCGTCCGAGGCCCGCAGGGCCGTCTGTGCGAACGTCTCGAGATCGACGTCGGACACGGCGAAGCACGGTCCCCGGAGAAGCGCCACGAAGGCGACGTCGTCGTGAGGGTCGGCCAGGAACCTGAGCGCCGCCATGCCGTCCTGCGCCTCGCGGGTCGCGAGCAGATCGCCGCCTCCCGTGTGGACGGCGGGCACGCCCCGGGCGGGCAGGATCTCGGCCAGCAGGTCCAGCGGCGCCCACGTGCGCGCCAGGACCGCGACGTCCCCCGCTCGCAGGGGCCGCATGCCGCCCGGCGCTGCGGCGTCCCGCACCGGCGTGGCGTCGTCGAGCCGCGCGAGGATCTCGTCGGCGATGCGGTGCGCCTCGGCCAGGCGGAGCACGCCCGCCGGCGTGCCCTTGGGCGCCTCCAGCGTCCAGCGTCGCAGCGACGGCCCCGGACCGGGCGCCTCGGCGACGGCGGCCTCCAGCGGCTCGTGGTCCGGCCCCAGCACCGCCTCGAACGTCCGGTTCGCGGCGTCGACCAGCGAGCGGTGCGTGCGGAAGCTCCGGTCCAGCACCACGGCTTCGCCCCCTTTCTCGACGAGCCGCTCGGTCATCCGGCGGAACACCGTGGCGTCGGCTCCACGGAAGCCGTAGATCGCCTGCTTCGCGTCGCCCACCAGCGTCGTCGTGCAGAACCCCGCGAGGACGGAGAGGATCGCTTCCTGAACGGGGCTCGTGTCCTGCACCTCGTCCACCAGCAGGACCGACCAGCGCTCGCTGTAGTGCTCCACCACCTCGGGGCGGCGCAGGGCTCGGAGCGCACCCACCTCCACGTCGGCGAAGTCCAGTACCGCCTGACGCCGCTTGGCGACGTCCAGCTCGGCACGGGCGGTGGCGAACCCCTCGCGGAGCTCCGGCAGCAGGGCCGCCAGCGTCGCGTCGGCCGGGCCCAGCTCCAGCGTGGCCAGCGGATCGTCCAGCCATCCCCGCAACGCCTCCAGCGCGACGGCCAGCGCGCCCCTCAGCGCGTCCTGATCGCCGCCCCACGCCTTTCGCGCGCCGACGTTCGCGCGTCGCCCGTGAAGCAGCGTGCCGACGCGCTCGCCGTCGCCCGCCTCCGACGCGGCGAACGCAGCGAGCACCGCCTCCCGCGCCAGCTCGCCGGCGTCGCCGGGCGGGCCGGAGAGCGCGGACAACGTCGCCTTCGCGGCCAGCGTGGCCGGGGTCTCCAGCCAGGCGGAACGCGCAGCGCCACGGGCCGCCTCGACCCGGTCCGACCAGCTCTCGGGGCCGTGCCCCAACGCTTGCTCGGCTCGCCACGGGTCGGCCAGGAGCGCCGCGAGCAGCTCCCGGACGCGCTCGTACGGCAGGGCGTCGAACAGCTCGGGCGGCAGTCGGCGCAGGGCGCTCTCGAGCCGCTCGGCGGTCCACACGGTGCCCTCGAGCGGGTCGAGGATGCGGACGTCGGGCGGCACGCCGGCCGCCTCGGGATGATCGCGGCAGATCCGCAGGCAGAGCGCGTGGACGGTGCCGATGGTAGCCGCCTCGAGCTCGGGCAGCCTCGGATCGTGACGGCCGAGGCGCTCGCCGGCGTAGGCGCGAACCCGTGCGCGAAGCTCGTGCGCGGCGCGCTCGGTGAACGTGACCGCCACGATCGCCAGGGGCGAGACGCCCGCCTCGAGGTGCGCCAGGTAGCGGTGACCCACCGTGTGCGTCTTGCCGGTTCCCGCGCCGGCGACGATCGCGACCCCCGAGGGCGCCGCGACCGCACGCCGCTGACGCTCGGTGAGGCTCACGACGGCTCCGTCCGGGCCGCGTCGCGCTTGCGCTCGACCCGGGGCCCGACGCGACAGACCGGCCCCAGCTCGCACGTCCTGCACACCTCGCGCCGCGCGTCGGGCTCCAGGCGGTAGTCGCCCTCCGCCAGGTGGCGGCGCACCCGCGCGGCGAGCTCGTCCAGCTCGGCGTCGCCCTCGCCCGGCGTCACCGTCTTGAGCGTCGTCGCCGCCCGGACCGAGAGATAGCGGGCGGTCGCGGGCCCGCGGCTCCGCCCGAGCTCGGGAGCGGCCGCCTCGAGGTAGAGCGGCAGCTGAACGTCGATCCAGCCCCGGCCCGACGCCCGTTGCGCGCCCTTGGGCGCGCTGGAGCCGGACTTGTAGTCGATCAGCTCCACCCCGCCGGGGCCCTCGTCGACGCGGTCCACGACGCCGCGGACGCGCAAGCCGCGCCAGGTCCCCTCGAACGGCCGCTCGACCTCGATCGGCACGAACCCTTGCCGCACGAACGCGTCGGACCGCACCAGCCGCCGCAGCGCTCGCAGCTCCCCACCGCGGACGCGACGCCAGGCCGGACCGTCCGGATCCGGCACGCCGGCCAGCGCTTCCGCCTCGGCGAAGGCGTCGTCCAGGGCGGCCAGCACCGCGTCGCGGACGTCCGCGTCCGGATCGGCGCCGGCGCGACCCACCGCCCGCTCCAGTGCGGCGTGCCAGAGCCGTCCGCGCAACAGGGGCGTGACCAGCTCGTCGGCCTCCTCGACGTCGCGAAGCTGGAGGCGGTA
>Ga0209936_1001122_pt1 | contig 14762 bp, 12 predicted proteins | sample SalPonR1_A_D1_MG_FD_185694 | JGI IMG/M metagenome (GOLD analysis project Ga0209936, IMG submission 185694) | Salt pond soil microbial communities from South San Francisco under conditions of wetland restoration - Salt Pond MetaG R1_A_D1_MG... ... | reverse complement strand
GGAGGGCACCCAGCGCCGCAACAGTGCCCACGGCGTGCTCCTCGAGGACTGACTGGCGCACTCACGGGTCGAAACCACGAGCTGTCCAGGCACCGACGGTGGAGTGATATCAATAATTGATGAAGTACGGATAGAATTAACCAGTTGTCGTGACACGTCCGAATCATGAGCCACGATAACAACGATCGTGACGAAACGCCGGACCGGCGGTCCCCCGACGACGAACGGCGGGAGGACCATCCCTCCCGTCGCGAGCCTCAGTCGCGAGACGACCGTGCGCCTCCCGAAGCGGACCGACCGAACGAGCAGCAACCGGATCGGCCCGGTGAACAGCGACCACCACGAGAACCGGTCCGTACCGGCCCCTCTGCGTCCGATTTCGTCCAGGCACCGAAGACGATCCAGTACGTGAAATTCGCCGCCGTCCAGGCCGGGATCGTGGGAATCACGTTCCTGGTCCTGACCTTCCTGCTCGACGCGTTCGACACGCCCTTCCTGACATTCGATCAGGGCGGGTTTGGGGCGGGAATATCGGTCTCGACTGGCGCGTCACTCACCGGGAGTACGTTTTCGGTTATCGTTCTTTCGCTGGCAGCGCTGTTCGGGATGGCCGTCGTCCGATCGATGCCCGACGAGCCGACGGTCGCGGGGTACGTCGCTGCAGCGGAGGCCGCTGCAGGAGGGAGCGCCGTCGTCGCTCTCCTCTACATGTTCGCAGTCGGGGCTGTGGCCGGTGAGAACTTCAGTCTCGCGTTCGGTGGGTTGATTCTCGAAACACTCGTTCTGGCCGTCTTCGCCGCCGGAGCCGCCGCGGGGAGCGCGTGGGCCATGCAGGAATTCGATCCGACGCTCGAACCTGTATCGCGCACCCAGCCCGGGCCGTCCGGCGTCTATCAGGAGGACCCGCCGGGCGGACGATAGAGCCACGATGCGGTCCGGGTTCCCGACGAACGGATCGTCGTCGTGAACCGACCCAATTGAGTTCGATTCACTCGATACTGATCGTCGTTGATCACGATGATGTTCGCCGCAAAATGCGCCGGCCGGGAGTTTGCCGAGCGTAGCGAGGCAACCGTCGGGCGGCGAACGACCGGAGGGAGTGCGCCGGCCGGGAGTTCGCCGAACACCGTGAGGCGAACGTTGGCAGGGCCACGACCGAACGGAGGGGCCCTGCCAGGATTCGAACCCGACTGCAAACGCTCGCTCCGCTCGCGTTTCCGTGGTTCGAATCCCTTTGGCGATTTCGCTCCTCACGTCCGTTCGTCGCAGAAATGCGCCGGCCGGGATTCGAACCCGGGCCATGAGCTTGGAAGGCTCAGGTCCTACCACTAGACTTCCGATGGACTCGCTAGCGCTCGTCCATCGACCCTCGCCTCGCTTCGCTCGGCTCGGCACCGGCACACGTCGCTCACTTCGTTCGCTCGTATGCCGAGGATCGCAAATCCTCCGGATTTGCTCACCACCGGCGCTCATGATAACGAAAATGTTCGTCGCAGAAATGTGCCGGCCGGGAGTTTGCCGAGCCTCGCGAGGCAAACGTCAGGCGGTGCACGACCGCAGGGAGTGCGCCGGCCGGGATTCGAACTCGATGGCGAGACTCGCATTCGCTCGTCTCGCGTAGTTCGAATCCCTTTGGCGATTTCGCTCCTCGCGTCCGCTCCTCGCAGAAATGCGCCGGCCGGGATTCGAACCCGGGCCATGAGCTTGGAAGGCTCAGGTCCTACCACTAGACCACCGGCGCTCCTTCACTGCGTTCAGTCGCGCCGAGGATCGCAAGTCCTTCGGGCTTGCTCACCACCGGGGCACGTCGCTTCCTTCGGTCGCTCGTGCCCCGAGCCTCACCTCACTTCGTTCGGTGAGACACCGGCGCTCAGACGCCGAGTCCCGCATCAGCAGGACACCGGCGCTCGTTCGCATCCTCCGATTCCGCACGCGAGAATAAGGGCCTTACCCTTTGCAGTCAATTCCCGGGCCGAACCACCGCGTAGCAGTTCCCGCTGGAGACGAACGAATCCTCGATTTCGAGGCCGCCAGCCGCCAGATCGGCCTCGAATTCGGCCGGCGCGTAAATGTGATAGTATCGATCGATCGTCTCGTCGTCCGGAAGCGTCCACTCCAGGGTGGTGTCGAACCCCTCGTCGTCGGTTTCGGCGGCGTCGAAGCGATCGTGCGCCACACCCTCCGGCGAGAGAACCCGACCCAGTTCCGCGAGACTCTCGCGGCGACCGTCCCGAGTCGGGAGATGGTGGACGGTCGCGATCGAGACCGCGAGATCCACGGACCCCGTCGAAATCGGGAGGGTGACGGCATCGCCTTGCACCAGTTCGACGGGGAACTCGCGTTCCGCCGCCCGCGATCGGGCCGTTCCGAGGACGCCACGGCTGACGTCGAGGCCGACGACCCGGTCGACGTGTTCGGACAGAACCTCGGCGTGCCGCCCGTTCCCACACCCGACGTCGAGGCCCACCCGCCCGGTCCGATCCGCCAGGAACGACTCGACCTCGGGCCAGGGGTACTCCCGGGTGGCCGCGAAGTGGGTCGCGATCCGGTCGTAGGTCCGTCGGACCCGGTCCCGAGACGGGTTCATGCGGGCATCTCGATTCGGCCGGACGTTAAGTGGCCCGCTTCCGACCCGCCTCAACCCAGAAAGAGCAGGAAGGCCGCGTAGGCGACCGCCATCATGATCGTCGCGTGCTTGGCCCCGTCGCGGAGGTCCCCGGTGCTGAGTTGCCCGGCGACGAACCCGGATACGGCGCCCTGGATGACGCCGGTGTGAACGAAGATGAGTTTGTACGCGTCCGTGTTGATGCTCCCGACCTTCCCGGCACCGGCCACGGCGGGCACGTTCTGGGCCCCGCCGCCACTCGTCGCGTTTGCGACCGTGGTCGTTTCCGTGATGTTCCCCATCAGGACGACGTTGATGATCGCGATGATGAACAGGAAGACGAAAAACGAGACGTAGACGACCACCATGTACGAGAGCATCTCCTGGCGCCGATCCCGCTTGAGCCGACGGTCCGCCTTCGCCTGGGTGGCCGCGATCCGGAGGACCCGGGTCAGGTCACCGCTGGCGTGCATGGCGTTGGTGAGCAACGTCACGACGCGCGAGACCGTCTGCGTTCGCACCCGGTATTCGAACCGCCGCAACGCCAACTCGACGTCGGATCCCCACTGGACGTCGTACCAGACGCGGTCGAGTTCCTCGTCGAGCGGGCCGAGTTCGCTCCCGCGAACGCGATCCAGGCTCTCGACGATGGTCATCCCCGCCTCGTTGATGCTGGCGAGACGATCGAGGAAGTCGGGGATCGCGGCCTCGATGGCCTCGATCCGGCGCTTGTGGACCTCGAACGCGATCGCGAACGTGCCAACAAGGAATATCGTCGCCTGGATCAGGAGGTCGTCGATCGTCGTTACCGCGAACGGCGACGCACTGTCGTAGAGCCGGAGTCCCGTCAACAGGACCGCGACGGGAGCAGTGACGTAGAGCAACCGTGCCGGACGATCGATCACCGACCGGACCGGTTGGCCGATTCGTTTCCCCAGTGCCCGAAACCGACGGTACGCGCGCAACCGGTCGAGATTCGCGGCGTCGGGATCCCGACCGCCGTCCGGTCGTTTCGACGACGTGACTTCCGCGCGAGACGGCAGTCCGACGAGACGCCGGCCTTCCTCGTCGTGATCCAGACGGGTCCGGGGATTCAGCGTGCCCATGGACTGGGAGAGATACAGGACGAACACGGCGTTCGCGATCGGAATGATCACGTAGACGAGCACCCGGAGCGGTTCGAGCGTGTCGCCGAAGACGATTCCCAGGACGACGAGGACCGTGATCAGGAACAGCGGGCCGGTGACGAAGATGGTCACGTAGGCCTCGGCGAGCGTCCCCAGGAGGTCGATCATCTGTTCCTGCTGGGCCTCGGCCTCCTCCTGGAACTCCTCGTACTGCCGGCGAAGGAACTCCGAGAGGCTTCGCCCGCTCCGGAGGACGCTCGCCAGGTTCTCGGAGAACTCCTTGAACTTCGCACTGGGCGACCGACGACCCATCATCTGGATCGCCGTGATGACGTCGGTCCCGAACATATCCATGTGCCTGACGGCGACCGCGGCCTCCTCGGAGGTATCACCGTAGATCCGGCGGTTCCGGGCGAGGGTTCGGAGCACCTCGGGGAACGCCATGCCGCTCCGGGACAGCGCGTAGACGAACGCGACCGATTGTGGGAGGGTCGCGTCGATGCGTCGTTTCCGGTCTGTCGCGACGGTGCCGGGATACCACCACCGGAACCAGTACGTGACGACGGCAGCGACCGCACCGAGCGAAAGGCTCGTCGCCGTCACGAGGACGAATAGCTGTTCCAGCGTCAGGGACGGGACGCCGACGTAGTTGGCGAGAAAGTCGAGTTGCGACGGCATCGTCGTCCGGATCGTCTCGGCGTCGATGGATAGCAGGAGGAGGATGCCCCAGATGAGGTACATCCCGGTGATGCCCGCGAACAGCGCGACGAACACCGCGTACAGGTAGGTCTTGGCGGCGTACTCCCGCAGCGTCGTCGCGTAGTGCCCCGCCCGCAACTGGGCCTGTTTTCTGGACGAGTTGCGACTGCGCTCGCTGGCGAGGGCACCGAACACGATCAGCGCGATCCGGGTCACGAGCCAGTCGAGGCGGCGACTGACCGTCGCGAGAAAGGGGACCGAAAAGAGCCCGAGTGCCAGCACGAGCGGAACGTAGTTGGCGAGAGTCATGCGCTATCGGTCGGTCGTGATAGGCCCGAGTTGGTCGGTCGAACCGTCCGCGACCAGGGCCATGGCGCGGTCGGGATCGGTGTAGTACTCGTTGATCATCGCGGTGAACCGGCGGTAGTCGGTGACCTCCTGGTCCCGCAGGTAGCGAAGGAATCGCCGTCGGTTCCGGAGTTCTTCGAGCAACTCGGACTGCGACCAGGCCTGCTCGTCCCTGATCTCGTCGAGGACGATCGATCCGCTGGAGGCGAACGTGTCGTCCTCGGCGTTCCAGGTGAACGAGGTCGAGTAGTCGAGTTCGCCGGTCCGCTGGTCGATCCCCTCGATCTCGGCGATGGTCTTGTTCCGGCGGACGCGTTCGCCCTCGAGCCGGGTCAGCGTCTGCACGAGCAGGATGTCGAGGGACGCGACCATCGGGCGGGGAACGTTGATCGGTTCGTTTTCCAGTCGGTTGATGACGGTTCGAACCGAGTCGGCGTGCATCGTCGAATAGGTGGTGTGGCCCGTGTTCATCGCCTGGAAGAGCGTGATGGCCTCCTCGCCACGGACCTCGCCGACGATGATGTACTCGGGGCGGTGGCGTAGCGCGGCGCGCAACAGGTCGTACATGGTGACGTCCGTGCCCTCGTGGAGGCGCTCGCGGGTCACCGACGAGAGCCAGTTGTCGTGATACAGCGACAGCTCCCGGGTGTCCTCGATCGAGAGGACCTTCGAGCGCGGCGGGATGAACATCGAGATGGCGTTCATGCTCGTCGTCTTCCCCGAGGCGGTCCCGCCGGCGAAGATGAGTGACTTGTTGTGTTCGATCGCGAGCCAGAGGAACGCCATCTGGTCGATGTTGAACGTGCCGTAGTTCAGGAGATCGACCGGCGTGAACGGCTCGTCGGAGTACTTCCGGATCGTGAACGCCGACCCCCGTGGGGTCACCTCCTTGCCGAGCGAGAGTTGCGCGCGCGAACCGTCCGGCAACGTCGTCTCGGCCATCGGGTCGCCGATCGAGATGTGCCGCCCGGATTGCTGGGCCAGGCGGATGACGAAGTTGTCCAGGTCCCCCTCGCCGAACGAGACGTTGGTCTGGATGTCGGTGTACTCGTCGTGATAGACGAAGATCGGCAGGTCGTACCCGTCACAGGAGACGTCCTCGACGTGAGGGTCGTGCATGATGGGATCCAGCCGACCGTATCCCTGAAAACCCCGGTAGAGGTAGTAAAACAGCTTGTAGAACCCCTGCATGTCGATCCTGGCGCCGTAGCGTTCGAGGTGATCGCGCACCGCGTCCTGGAGGACGGTCTCCACGTCCGCGTCGTCGACCTCGCCGCGATAGACGAGCGGATCCCTGACGTCCTCGAACAGCATCTGGAGCAACGCGTACTCGGCGTCCGAGAGGGTCGGCTCGACCGTCCGGTACCGATATTCGTTCTCCTCCTCGTTCCGGGTGATGGCGACGTACGCGAACGGCGCGTTTACCCAGTACCGATCGACGGGGACCTCCTCGCCCGGGAGTTCCTCCGAAACGAGCGGCCCGTCGCGTTCGGGGACGAACGGATCGACGTCGACCGTCGAGCCCCGGAGCATCTGGACGGTCCGAATCGCGCTTCGAGCGACCCGGGAAAACGTCGATCCGGCGTCGTCGCGGACCGTCGGATCGAAGTCCTCGGAACGTACCTCCTCGTCGATCGAATCCACGGACGGATCGTACGCGTCGGGGTCTCCTGACATAATCGCTCTCCGGGTGCTGGCGAAACCGCGTCCACTCCCGTTCCTCGATCGGTTCGTTTGCCGGCTTGGGCCTTAAATTAGCTGGCCAGTCACGTCCGTTCGACGGTCAACAGGACGTAACCGAGCGCGAAGTAGAGGAACGGGCCGATCGGGACATAGATCCCGGGGAACTGCAGGTAGAGCATGATCGTGGCGCCCGCGTAGAACACGGCGGCGGTCGTCAGCAGGACGCCCATCGTCCGAACGCGATCGTAGGGCCAGCGGTCCACGACGTCGGTCTCGAAGTACATGAGGAGACTGAGCACGATGGCCAGAACGAGCACCACGAGCCCGACGGACCAGAGCAGATACGCCCAGACGCCGTCGGCGTACGAGGAGACGGTCACCGCGTCGGCGACGGTTTCGATCGAGATGCCGGGGTCCGTCGTTCCGTATCGAGCCTGCAGTGCCGACCCACCGAATTCCCCGGTGAGTCCGGCGTTGATGGACCGATCGAGGGCGTTCAGCGGCGTCAGAAACCCGGTGTGACTGGGCAGTCCGAACCCCTGTAGGGCCTCGTAGATGAACAGGGGAAACCTGATCGCGACGTACCGCCCGCCCATCGGGCGGCCGTACGTGAGGCTCCAGGGGAGCAACGCCATCAGCCACGCCGAGACTACCGCGAGTTCCTCCGCGTACTCGGAGCGAACCCAGACCATACACGGACTCGCGCAGGGTGCCCGGTAAAACCTGTCGACTCCCGTCCCGCGTGAACGGTCCGGAGCAGGAGAACGGTTCCCGGGGAGCGTTACGTTCAAAGCGCGTGAATCCTAACGCCGGTATAGGAAATGAGGCGCGACTACTTCACGCTCGACGTCGAGAACGTCGACTGGGTCGAAACAGACGACGAACCCGCGAAACCATCGGTCACCATCGATTTCGATGGCCCGGCCAATACGCTTCGAGAGCGCCTCATGAACGTGGACGACGAACCGCTCGCGGCCGAAGAAGTCGACGTCGCGTATCGTCTCCAGGGCTCGGTCGACGATCCCGACACCGAAGGCGTCGTCAGCATCTCGAACCGCATCACTGGGGATTTCGTCCTCGAACTCAACGAGGAGGCGGGAGACGTCCTCCGGTTCGTCAAGGCCGCCCGCCGGTACGGGCAGGAACGGGGCGAAGAGAACGAAGGGCGCTACGAGATCACCGTCCTGATCGACGACGACCCCTTCGCCCACTACGACAAGCGCACGCTGCTCGTGTACGACGAGGACGGCAACCTGCTCCGCCAGCACAGCCTGATTCCGAGCGGCGTCGAACTCTAAGGGTCAGTCGAGAAGGCGTTCGCCGATCGTGTTCCTGAGCACTTCGCTCGTTCCCTCGTAGATCTCGTTGAGTTTGGCGTCGCGATAGTAGCGTTCGAGGGGGAAGTCCTTCGTGTAGCCGTAGCCGCCGTGGATCTGGATGCCCTCGTTGGCCAGTTCGCGGCTGACCTCCGAGGCGTAGAGCTTCGCCTCGGCAGCCGCGACGATGTAATCCTCGCCGCGCATCTTCCGGTCGGCAGCCCGGTGCATGAGCAGGCGCGCAGCCTGGTATTTCGTGTCCATGTCGGCGAGTTTGTGCTGGATGGCCTGGAAGTCCCCGATCCGCTGGCCGAACTGCTCGCGTTCGTCGGCGTAGTCGACGGCCGCATCCAGGGCCGCCTTGGCGATACCGACGCCCCGGGCCGCGATGCTGATCCGGCCCCCGTTGAGCGTCTTGAGCGACTGGATGAGTCCGTTACCTTCCTCACCCAGGCGACGGTCCGCCGGGATCCGCAGGTCCGAGAAGCGCAATTCGGCCGTCGGACAGCCCTTGTCGCCGAGTTTCTCCTCCGTGCGTTCGACGTTGAACCCGTCGTCGTCGGCCCGGACGACGAAGGACGAGATGCCCTTGTTACCGGCATCGGGGTCCGTTTTCGCGAAGACCACGATCGTGTCGGCGACCGCGCCATTCGAGATCCACAGTTTGGACCCGTTGAGGACGTACTCGTCGCCCTCCCGCTCGGCGGTCGTTTCCATGGCGGGCACGTCGCTCCCGGCGTCGGCCTCCGAGAGGGCGAACGCACCGATTTCGTCCCCCTCGTTCAGCGGGACCAGGTAGGATTGCTTTTGCTCCTCGTCGCCGTACTCGTAGAGCATGTTGCCCGCGAGCGAGGTGTGGGCCGCGACGATGGTCCCGAGACCGCCCGAACCACGGGAAATCTCCTGGATACCGATGGCATAGGAGTGGTAATCGAGTCCGGCACCACCGTATTCCTCCGGGAAGGGCATCCCCATCAACCCGAGGTCGCCCATCTGGTCGACGAGATCGGCCGGGAACTCGTCCGTCTCGTCGATCTCGTCCGCGACGGGGACGATCTCTTCGTCGACGAACTCCGCGACCATGTCGCGAATCTGGCGCTGTTCCTGTGAGAGGGTGAGGTCCATGTATGCGTCCGTTCGGCCAGCAGTCCTTTATTGTTTTTAATTCATGTCCGAAACCGAATATCGTCGATCGTCGAAATCAGTGGACCTGAATCCCTTCGACAACCCCGGGATCGGGCGCGTGGACGACAGACAGGAATCCTTTGGCGATAATGCCATTTTGGACGACGAGTAACACTCCAAACTGCCTATAGTAGAGAATATTTTTTCAATTCGAGCATCAACGCCCAATTCAACGAACTGTTCTATCTTTAGAAGGTACTTTGAACACAGTAAGCCATCACCGCCAATAATTTGGCCCAATACGTGATATCTAGTCTCATGTTTTTTCATCATATGAAAACAGAGGCCGTTTCTTTACAAAACCTGCATCGTACCTTCAAATGCTATGGTGCCACTGGAGGCCGTCAAACAGTCACTCCGAGCAGAGGACGGCGGGGACGCCGACGACGCTGCAGGGGTTCTATCGGCCGAAACGAACCTGGACGACGTGTGCGACCAGGAAATCGAGACGGTTCGATCGATACTCGACGAAATCCCGGACGGAAAGGAGGGTGTTATTCCAGCTCTCCAGGACGTCCAGGACGAGTACGGGTACCTGCCCAAGTTCGCGCTGGAACTCGTCGCCGACCACTGTGGGATGTCGCTGGGGCACGTCTACGGGACGGCCTCTTTCTATTCCCAGTTCTACATGGAGCCGCGTGGCGAACACACGATCAAGGTCTGCACGGGGACGGCCTGTCACGTGGAAGGCGCCGACGGGGTGACGGAAGCGTTCTGCGACGAACTCGACGTCGACGTCGAGGAGGTCACCGACGACGGGCAGTTCACCGTCACCGACGTCCGCTGTATCGGGGCCTGTAGCCTCGCGCCGGCCGTGATGGTCGGCGACCAGGTCCACGGCAACGTCGACCCGGACGACGTGACCGACGTCATCGAGGAGTATCGATAGGAGGCGATACGCAATGTCGATCACCGTCGCCGAAGACGCGCGTATCGCCACGGAAGACGACCTCGAAGAGCTGGAATCGGCTGGCAGGGCGTCGCTGTATCCCGACCACACGAAGGTCCTCGTCGGCATGTCCTCCTGCGGGAAAGCCGCCGGGGCGGACGACGTCTACGAGACGCTGACGGAATCGCTGTCGGAGCGCGACGACGTCGAAGTCGGGAAAACCGGGTGCATGGGCTTTTGTGACCGGGAACCGCTGGTCGAGGTGATCGACCCGGGCGGCGAGTCTGTCATCTACGAGAACGTGTCTGAAGCGGACGCGGACGCGATTGCGGGCGCGATCGAGAGCGGTCGCGATCCGGCGGTGGACGCGCTCGCAGCACGAACGCACGAGGACGCCGATCACGAGGGGGACGTCCCACACATCGACGAGGTTCCGTTCTACGGGGCCCAGGAACGGGTCGTCCTCGGCAACAGCGGCCTCGTCGATCCCGAGAGCCTCGAGGAATACGTCGCCAGGGGTGGGTTCGTTGCCCTCCACGAAGCCGTCACCGAATCCACCCCGGCGACGGTCATCCAGACGATCAAGGAATCGAACCTGCGCGGGCGCGGCGGCGGTGGCTTCCCGACCGGATTGAAGTGGGAGTTCATCGCGGACAACGACGCCGACCAGAAGTACCTGATCTGTAACGCCGACGAGGGTGACCCCGGCGCCTACATGGACCGAACGTTGCTCGAGAGCGATCCCTTCGCCGTTCTCGGTCGGCCTGCTCGGCGAGGACGTGTTCGGAGAGGGGTTCGACTTCGACGTGGAAATCAAGAAAGGGGCTGGCGCGTTCGTCTGTGGCGAGGAAACGGCGCTGATGGCGTCGATCGAGTCCGAACGCGGGATGCCCCGACCGCGCCCACCGTACCCGGCCCAGGAGGGGCTATGGGGCCAGCCGACCAACATCAACAACGTCGAGACGTGGGCGAACATCCCCCAGATCGTCCGCAATGGTGCCGACTGGTTCGCCGACATCGGCACCGACGAGAGCGGCGGAACCAAGGTGTTCTCGGTAACGGGCGACGTGGTCAACACCGGCCTCGTGGAGGTGCCGCTGGGGACGAAACTCGAGACGGTGGTCTTCGAGGTCGGCGGCGGCACCACCGGCGGCGAGTTCAAGGCCGTCCAGACCGGCGGCCCCTCGGGTGGGGTCATCCCCGAGGAATACGCCGAGACGCCGATCGACTTCGAGACGCTGTCCGAACTGGGGTCGATGATGGGGTCGGGCGGCATGGTCGTGATGGACGAGTCGACCTGCATGGTGGACCAGGCGCGGTTCTTCCTGGACTTCTGCGTGGACGAGACCTGCGGGAAGTGCCCACCCTGCCGGTACGGGACGAAGAAGCTCCTCGAAATCCTGGAAGGGATCACCGAGGGCGACGGCGAGGTCGAGAACGTCGAGGAACTGGAGTCGCTCGGGGAGACGATGGCGGCCACGTCGCTGTGTGGCCTCGGCCAGTCCGCCGCCAACCCGGTCCTGAGCACGCTCGATTACTTCGAGGACGAGTACCGCCAGCACATCGAGGACGAGCACTGCCCGGCCGGCGACTGCGACTTCGGGGCCGACGACGCTGACGCCTACGTGATCGACGCCGCCGAGTGCGTCGGCTGTGGCCAGTGCGTGGACGCGTGCCCGGTCGACGCGATCACCGGCGAGACCGGCGGAGTCCACGAAATCGATCCCGAGATCTGTATCGGCTGTGGCCAGTGTGCGGAGGCCTGTCCGATCGACGCGATCGAGGCGAGGACGTGATATCATGAGCGAGGCAACCCAAGCAACCACGGAGCGAACGGTCACCCTGGAGATCGACGGCCAGGAGGTCCGGGCCGAGGAGGGTGAGACGATCCTCGACGCCGCCAGGCGTGCCGGCATCGACGTGCCGTCGCTGTGCGAGTTCGAGAACCTGCCCAACGTCGGCGCGTGCCGGATGTGCCTGGTGGAGATCGACGGCGACAGGCTGGAGACGGCCTGCACGACCCCCGTCGAGGACGGGATGGAGGTCGCGGTGGATACCGAGCAACTGTGGGACCACCGGCGGACGATTCTGGAGCTGATGTTCTCCGAGGAGAACCACTACTGCATGTACTGCGAGATGGAGGGCAACTGCGAGTTGCAGGACCTCTTCCTCGAGGCCGGCCTCGACAGCGTGCGCTTCCCGCTCGAGTACGAGGACCACGATCCGGACACCTCCCACGAGTACATCACGCTCGATTACGACCGGTGCATCAACTGCGGACGGTGCATCCGGGTGTGTGACGAGATCGTGGGCAACCAGACGCTGAACTTCGGGAACCGGGGCCGGGACACCACCATCGTCGCCGACACCGACGTTCCCCTGGGCGAATCGAGTTGCGTCTCCTGTGGAGCCTGCGTCCAGACCTGTCCGACCGGATCGCTGTACAGCAACCTCAGCGCCTATCACGGGCGAGATTCCGACTGCGAGGTGGTCGAGAGCGTCTGCAACGAGTGCAGCATCGGCTGTGACCTCGAGGTGTACAGGACCGACCGCGGGCTGGTCAAGATCGACGGGACGACCGACGGCCCGGACGGCGGCCAACTCTGCGAGAAGGGCCGGTTCGAACGCCTCGAACGCGACGATCGGCCGGTCGTCGGGACGGCGACGATCAGGCGCGAGGGCGAGCTCGAGACGGTGCCGATCGACGAGGCGATCGAACACGTGGCCGACCTGCTCGACGACGCCCAGTCGGTGACGGCCGCCGCCTCCAACCGACTCCCGACGGAGACGCTGGACGCGTTCGCCGACGCGATGGACGACGTGAACGCCGACCTCGAAATCGACGGGGCCGACCGGGCGGGTCTCGAATCGGCCGTGCGCGAGGAACTCGCCGTCCACGACGAAGAGAACCTCGTGGCCGACTCGGTCGCGTGCATCGAGGACGCCGACGGACTCGTCGTCTACGACACGACCATCGTCGAGACCCACCCGGTCGCCGCATCGTACGTGCGCCGGGCGGTCAAGGAGGGCGCGGACCTCCTGACCGTCGATCCGTTCGAGGACCAGTTCGAACGGTTCTCGTCGGACTCGCTGACCATGGGATCGAGTTTGTTCAAGGTGTCCGAAATCGCCGCCGAGGCCGTCAACGACGAGGAGCGAGAGGCACCCATCGCCTCGGCGGCCGAGAAGGCTGTCGACTTCCTGGGCGAGGGCAATGGCGTCGTCGTGATCGGCCCGGAGGTCGACAACCAGGACACGCTCGTCAACGCCTACGGCCTCGCGGCGGTCACCGACAGCCAGGTCGTCGGTCTCAACGAGGCCGCGAACCAGGCCCTGCCGGACGCCGACCGCGTCGACGAAGTGGGCGAGGTCGCCTACCTCTTCGCCAGCGACGATCGCACCGACGACCTCGACCGGATGGTGGGAATCGCCCGCCGCGCCGACACGGTGATCGTCCAGGCCGCCCGCGAGTCGGCGCTCACGAAACTCGCCGACGTGGTCCTGCCGGCCCTGGACTGGGCCGAGCGCGAGGGGACCTTCGTCGACGCGGACGGGCGAGAACGCGGGATCACGCGGGTGCTCGAACCTCGCGCACCGATCGAGAGCGACCGCGAACCGATCGAGCGGATCCTGGAGGTGATCGCATGAGTGCCGAAACCGAACCAACGAACGACGAGAGCGAGAAAACGACCGTCACGACGGTCTGTCTCGGCGGGTGTGCCGGCTGTCACATGGAGTTCCTCAACGTCGACCACGGACTGGTTGACCTGCTCGAGGACGTCGAGATCAGGGCCAGCCACATGATCGTCGACGAGAAAACGGTTCCCGAGGCGGACATCGGAATCGCCGAGGGGTTCGTGATCAACGAGGAGAACGTCGAGGTCGCCCGGGAACTCCGCGAGAACTGCGACACCGTCGTTGCCTGGGGCGACTGCGCGGCCCTCCGGGGCATCATGTCCCTCCGGAACCACGACGACCGGGACGAAACGCTGGAGGATATCTACGTCGACAACGCGGACGCCGAGAGCGAGGTCCCGGACGGCGACGGTGACGGGATCCCGAAACTCCTCCAGGACGGCCAGCCCCTGGACGCGTTCGTCGACGTGGACGTGTACATCCCCGGCTGTCCGCCCGACGCGGAGATCCTGCGCTACGGCATCGAGGCGCTGGCCAACGGCGAGCGCCCCGAGATCGTCGACGACAAACTGCAGTACGACTGAGGAGGCCAATCCATGAGCAACGACGTAGTCATCGACACGGTCACTCGGGTAGAAGGGCACGGCAAGATCACCATCAGGCTGGACGACGACGGCGAGGTCGAGGACGCACAGTTCCACGTCACCGAATTTCGCGGGTTCGAGGAGTTCGTCGAGGGACGACCGATCTGGGAGATGCCGGAGATCACGGCCCGCATCTGCGGGATCTGTCCGGTGAGCCACCAGCTGGCCGCCGCGAAGGCGGCCGACCAGATCGCGGGGGTCGACCTTCCGGAGGGCGCTCGAAAGCTCCGGCGACTCCTGCACATGGGGCAGATCCTCCAGAGCCACGCGCTGAGTTTCTTCTATCTCTCCAGTCCCGACCTGCTGCTGGGCTACGACACCGACCCGGCCAAGCGCAACATCGAGGGCGTGCTGGAGGAGTATCCCGAACTCGCCGAAAACGGCATCGAACTCCGGAGCTTCGGCCAGGACGTCATCGGTGCGCTCGGCAAGAAGGAGGTCCACCCGGACTTCGCGGTCGCCGGCGGCGTCACGAACACCCTCGATCGGGCCACGGGCGACCACCTCCGCACCCGATCGGAGCCCCTGATCGGGTACCTCGAGGACACGCTCGATCGACTGCACGAGGTCTTCGCCTGGATGGACGACGACACCCTGACGTACGCCACCTATCCGACCGGGTACATGGGT
>Ga0209936_1001121_pt1 | contig 14785 bp, 14 predicted proteins | sample SalPonR1_A_D1_MG_FD_185694 | JGI IMG/M metagenome (GOLD analysis project Ga0209936, IMG submission 185694) | Salt pond soil microbial communities from South San Francisco under conditions of wetland restoration - Salt Pond MetaG R1_A_D1_MG... ... | reverse complement strand
CAAGCTAAAAAAAAGAAATCCCGAAAGCAAAAACGGAATCGCTTTATATTGTCTGGCTATAACAAATGCTGCAAGAAACAGCGGGATAAATATAAACCCTTCGGTACGCGAAAAGAGGATAAAAGAAACAATAACAGATGCTGCAATATAGCGCCGGATAAAAAAAAGATAGATAGAAAAAACCAGGATAAAGCTAAACAATATTTCGGTTAAACCGGATGGCATGATGATGAAATAGATGGGGGTAAAACAAATAAAAAAAATAATTAGCCAGGCATTTTTAAATTCCAGTTTTTTTAGTGCCAGGTAAGCAAATAAGGCTGTTAATAAGCCCAGAATGACATTAAAAAGTTGTATTCCTTTAAAGCCAAATTGTGCAAAAGGTGAGCTTAAAATAGTGAATAATGGTTTGCCCCAATGATCGAGAAACAGGTGCGGATATTTCACCGCATATTTTGAAATCCGGAAATGGCTGTAGTTATCAGCCCCTCCATAAGCTGCATCAGACTGCAAAACCAATACCCCAAAAAGGACAAACAATCCGATCAGAAAAAAAAGGATAAAATGTTTCTCTTTCAATTTCATCTTTTAGTGACGTGAAAATAAATTGTATTTAAAAATACAATAAATTGCTTTAACTCCATCTTTCCAGTTTATTTTTTTCCCTTCTTCATAGGTTCTTCCATAATAAGAAATTCCTACTTCGTAAATTTTTACGTTAGGCACTCTGGAAACTTTAGCTGTAACTTCAGGTTCAAAGCCAAACCGTTTTTCTTTTAACCTGATATCCTGAATCATTTCGGTTCTGAAAAGCTTGTAACAGGTTTCCATGTCGGTTAAATTCAGGTTGGTAAACATATTGGAAAGAAAGGTAAGTAACCTATTGCCAATGGTATGCCAAAAGAATAATATACGATGGGGATTATTCCCCATAAAACGAGAACCATACACGGCATCAGCATGATCGTTAAAAACCGGTTTCAACAAATCGTTATACTCATTGGGATCGTATTCCAAATCCGCATCCTGGATAATTAAATATTCACCGGTTGCATTTGCTATTCCTTTATGCAGAGCAGCCCCTTTCCCCTGATTCTTTTTCTGATTGATTAAGCGGATATTTACATTGGAATGGTTATTAATATATACTTCGGCAATTTCTTGTGTTTTATCCGTCGAATAATCATTGATAATAATAATTTCTTTTTGTATTAAGCCCAAATCAACTTGCAGTATACGGTCTAAAATTTTTGTCAGGGTTGCTTCCTCATTATAAGCAGGAATAATAACAGATAACTTTTGAATCATTGCACAAGGTTAATTTTAATCTGAAGCGAAAATATTAATTATTTGCATAAGAATTACTTTTTTTCTTAAAACAAATTTAATTTAGTAATTTCTATTAATGATTTTTAATACGATGATTTCCATTAAAACAATAATAAAGAAAAGTTTATCCAGGCTTTCAACGTTTTTTAAATATATAACTCCCGGATTAAACAAATTTGGGATACTAACCTTTATACTTTTTACTGAATTTTTTCTGATCCGCATTTTTGAGTTTTTTTATCTAAAACATCACTACGGATTTGAATTTTCAAATAACCTTTACCTGGTAAAAGGTATTTATTACGATTTTGTTTTTGTTTCTATCCTGGCTGTCCTTTCAGTTATTCCTTTTTTATTATTATATAGATATTTAAAAAGAATTATTCTTCCGGTGTTTTTGATTATCAATACAATGATAATTATTGTATATCTGGTTTTAATCGATTATTTAAGGTACACTTTTATCCCGCTCGATCATGCTTTTTTTGCCTACCCGTTAAACGAGATCATTTATATTGCCCAAACATCGGTTGATTTTGGTTTTGTGCAATCTGTAAAATATCTGGCAGCTATTACCATAAGTGTTATCTTAACATATTTAATTTTAAAAAACGCAAGCCGGTTTAAGTTTTACATTGTCGCCATTACTTTTATAGCAGGTGGTATATTGTTATCAAAAAATATTAATCCGGCAAGGAGAAATTATCCCAATAATTTAAGTTTTAATTTAACCATTAATAAGCTTTCCTATTTTAGTAAAAGCAGTGCAAACTATTTTCTGGGGAAATCGGATATCAGTCAAGTGAAATTCCGTAACGCAGTAAAAAAGTACCATCAAGTCCATAGCGATTTTAACTTTATTAATCCAAACTACCCACTGGAACACAAACCTGACACAACCGATAAGCTGGGAGCGTTTTTTAATTTGAAGAAAGAACCACCAAACCTGGTTTTTGTTATTATGGAAAGCTTGTCCAGTGCTTTTTGTGGCAGTAACGCATACCTGGGAAACTTCACCCCTTTTCTCGATTCATTAATCAATCATAGCCTGTATTGGGAAAATTTCTTAAGTACATCGGAACGGACATTTAATACCATACCTTCAATATTCGGGTCGCTGCCTTATGGCGAAAAAGGTTTTATGGAACTTATAAAACCTGATTTTCCAGTCAATCATAATACATTTATTCAATGGCTAAACGAAAATAACTATTATTCGAGTTTCTATTATGGCGGTTGGACAGGCTTTGACAATATGGAAAACTTTTTAGAATATCAGGATATCGATTTTATCTTAAAAAATTTTGGCGATAATCATCAACCCATTGAAAAAGACAAGAATGGCTTTTCATGGGGTTATCCCGACCATGCTCTGTTTTCACGATCATTAGAAATTATCGATTCTTTAAACAAAACCCCGCGGTTGGATATTTATCTGACCATAAGCCTTCATCACCCGTTTAATCCACCAAACAAAGAATTCTATCAGCAAAAATTCGAAGAACGATTAGCAGAATTAAGTTTAACAAAAACCAAAGAATCCGAAATAAGAAATTATACCGATATTTTCGCCACTGTTTTATATACTGATGATGCCGTGAAAGATTTTATCCAGCAATATAAAAAACGTAAAGATTTTGAGAATACCATCTTTATTATTACGGGCGATCATCGTTTGGGAACACAGAATATACGTAATGCGCTGGATAAGTACCACGTTCCTTTTATTATTTATTCGCCCATGCTAAAAAGACCGGTAAGATTTTCATCTGTTTCATCGCATTTAAATGTTACACCTGCTTTGTACCCTTTTATGGCTAAAAATTTCGGTTTTAAAATGCCCGAGAAAGTTCATTGGTTAGCAATGCCAATAGATACTGCAAAAAATTTCAGAAATATACATAACATTCCTTTGATGAGAACAAACCGCGAAATTACAGATTTTGTATTTAAAAATTATCTTCTTTCCGAGGGGAAACTTTACATGCTTGATAAAAAAATCAACGCTCATTATCTTGAGCATACAATTATTAAAGATTCTTTAAAACAATCGGTAAAGGATTTTGTCATTTTAAATAACTATATTACTAAAAATAATTTACTTATATCAGATGAATAGTAACAGAATATCCATTTACATTTTTATTTTATTAGCTATAATCATTTTTAGCTGTCATCACAAAGACGAAAACACACCCTATGACTATTCAAATCATACCACAAAAATCCTGGGACACAGAGGGTATGGGATAAAAGATTATAATGACACAGTAATGGACAATACCCTGGAAGCCATTATAAAAGCAATTAAAATTGCCGATGGTGTTGAAATTGATATCCAGATGAGTAAAAATGAAACCATTTGGCTTTATCACGATACCAGAATACCTGACAGGGATTCCAATATAAAATATATTCCCCGTTTAACAAACGATGAAGTTCAGTCTATTCTTTCGCTGAATCACCCGAATGCACAGTTTAATAATTTACAGGAATTTTTTTCCTATTTCGATAACCATAAAATAACCAAAACAATTTCATTGGACATTAAATCATTTTATGGTGAAAATTGTTTTAAAAATACCAATGAATTAAATTCTTATATGCTAATAATTGGGGAGAGGGTTATTAAACTGGCAAAAACATACAGCCTTGAAGATCAGATTTTGGTTGAAACGGATAGCAAATACTTATTAGATTTTATTAATACCAACTCATCAATAAAAACTTTTTTATTAGGGTATTCAGACTTTAAAAAACAGTTAGAAACTGCCCGTAAAAATAATTATTCAGGGGTTTCACATTTTTTTAACGATCCGGAAATTAATGCTAAAAGTATTGAAAATGCTCAAAAATCTGGAATTCAGATTCAATTATGGACACCAAACAGTGAAGATGAATTAGAAACTGTATTATTATACCAACCGAATTTTTTACAAACGGATAATATTCATTATTTTGAAAATAATTTATAGACAAAATCATGGCTAAAGGCAAAGAATCCAAACCACATATAGGAATATACGGACGTAGAAACAACGGAAAAAGCTCCCTCATTAACCGGCTGGCAGGGCAGGATATTGCCATTGTTTCCGATTATGCCGGTACAACCACCGACCCGGTTAAAAAATCGTTCGAAATAACCGGTTTTGGGCCCGTCATTTTAGTCGACACTGCAGGAATTGATGACGAAGGCGATTTGGGAACCAAGCGAATAGATAAAACCCTGTCAACCATCAAAACCGTTGATTTAGCTATTCTGGTTATCACACACAATACCTTTGGTGATTTTGAAAAACAACTGATCCAGGAATTTAAAAATACCGATACCCCATTTTTCATTGTCCACAATAAATCGGATATACAACCACTTGATAAAAACACAAGGACTAAAATAGTTGCTCAGACCCATTCAGGTATTATTGATTTCGAAACGGTTCAAGGGGAAAATATCGAAGAGATAATAAAGAAGATAAAAGTTACCATCCCCGAATCAGCATATACCAATCCTTCCTTAGTGGGTGACTTGCTCTCTTATGGAGATATAGTATTACTTATTACTCCTATTGATATCGAAGCTCCGGCAGGGCGGCTCATCTTACCCCAGGTTCAAGCCATACGCGATATTTTAGATAACGAAGCTGTAGCCATTGTATTAAAAGAACGGGAAGTAGATTCGTTCCTGCGCAAAACAGGCATTAAACCTGCACTGGCTATTACCGACAGCCAGATATTTAACAAGGCCGATGCTTCGGTCCCTGATAATGTGCCTTTAACCAGTTTTAGCATTGTACTGGCCAAGTTTAAAGGTGATTTTGAAAATTATTTGAAGGGAACACCTAAAATAGCTGACTTACAAGATGGTGATAGAATTTTAATGCTCGAATCCTGCACACACCATGTTTCATGTGATGATATAGGGAGAGTAAAAATTCCAAGATGGCTGACCAATTTTACCGGGAAAAAGCTGGAATATGATGTGGTAGCCGGATTAGATAAGCTCCCGCGAGACATCTCTGATTATTCGTTGGTTGTACAATGCGGCGGCTGTGTAATTACACGCAAACAATTGATTAACCGTTTACGTCCGGCCATTGAAGCCGGTGTTCCGGTAACCAATTACGGCATGGCCATTGCTTATGTACAGGGTATCTACCAAAGAGGCATTGAACCTTTTACTAAAACAAACCATTCGGCAACAGATTACCTTTAACCACCAAAAGATTATTAAACCTAACAAATAACACCGGGCCAACTACAAACAACCCTGAAATTTAATTTATCACCATTTTAACCAGCTGGAAACTATCAAATGATATTGTTTTTAGTGCTTAGGAGTCTATTGATATGCAGCAAAAAGCCAGTGGTAGAATAAATTTTTTTACTTGTTCAGAACACCCTATTTTCACGGTTAGAAAAAGATTGTATGCTATTCCTTCTCAGGAAATTTTAGGTTCATAAATGGTTAAATTATTCATCATGCAATCTTTTTCTTTTCAACTTCAATGCAATAAAAGGAATTTAATGGACGGAGGTATTATATAGAGGAAGAGTAAATGTAATCGTGGTTCCATTATTTACTTTACTATCCATAAAAATTTCACCATGGTTCATTTCAACAAATTCTTTACAGAAAAATAGCCCCAACCCTTTCCCTGTTTCTCCTTTGGTTCCATCTCCGTTTCCATGAGCAATCTCAAACACTTTTTCTTTGTGCTCATCTTTTATACCAATACCTGTGTCCTTAACCCACAATTGTGCTTTTTTATTTTTTACAGCGGCTCCTAAATAAACTTTCCCGCTTTCAGGGGTAAATTTTATGGCGTTGTTTAACAAGTTTCGAATAACCGTATGAATCATATTTTTATCGGCATAAATTAAAATATCCTCTTTCGTCTCATCAATCAGTTCAATATTTTTAAGTTCGGCTGATGAATTATAAAGTTTTACAGCTTCGTCAACCAACTCTTTTACATTTACCATCGCCGGGTTATAAGGAATTTTACCCTGCTGGCTTAATGCCCAGTTTAAAAGATTATCGATTAAGGTTAACAGGTTAGTCACCGATAGTTCAAGGGTATTCGATAATTTTTTTAACGAGTCGTAGTCCTTCTCTTCAATCCAAATAGGTATCAGTTGTGCTATACTATCGATAGAAATTAGCGGGCTGCGCAAATCGTGGGCAATAATTTGAAAAAGCTTATCTTTTGTTTTATTGGCTTCGATCAACTCGCTGTTTTGTTTTGCGATTTCAACCCTTTGACTACCAATTTTTTTATTTTGTGAAGATAATAATTGATTGAATTTTTTTCGTTTCTTACTCTCATTCCATAGGTAAAAAATTAAGCAGATAGCAATAATAATTGCAATAATTAAAACTGTCCGCTGAAATCTTGCCTGTTTATTTTCAATCTCATTTTTTGCAAGCTGTGCTTCTTGTAAATCTTTGTCTTTTTTAAGTAAAGTTATTTCCTGCTCCCGTTGTTTCGCTTCATATTTCTTTTCCAGTTCAACTATTTGGGCTTTTCGATTCAGGCTAAAAACGCTGTCCTCGTAATAAACATAATCTTTTAAATACTGTAGTGCCTTTTCAGCATTTCCTAATGTATCATAAACATTAAAAAGATTTCTGGATAAACGGTGCTGTTTCCTGATATCTTTTATTTCCCTGGCAAGGGCATAACTTTCCTCGAGGTATTTAATACCCTTTTCAAAATCTCCTTCTTTAATATACGTATTTCCTAAACATTGGATAGAGTATACCATAGTTCCTTTAGTCCCCAACAGCTTTCCTAACTCAATGGCCTTTTTAGCATATTTTTTAGCGTCATCAAATCGTTCCATTTGTTCGCTGTTGGCTGCTAAACTTTGATACAACAAAAAACGATCGTACCTATTCGATTCGTCTTGCAAAGAATGCATAGCCTTTAAATAATATTCGTTCGATCTTTTATAATATTCCGGATCAGAATTATTTGATGCAATTCTTTGATAAACATTCCCAATATTCATATATGCATAATTCACATCTTTTTTTATACCTGTTTTGTCTCTTAATTCAAGATTTTTTTTATAAAAGCTCAAGGCTTCATCAAATTTCCCCAAATCATAATACAGAGTTCCTAAATTATTATATAAAGTAATTATTTTTAACGTATCATTAAAATTTTCAAAAATCTCAAGCGCTTTTAAGAAGCAATCAATGGACTGGTCGAAGCTTCCAAAGCGTTTTTTAACATTCCCTAATCGGTTAAGATTAATCGCACGCTCATAATCCATTGCCAGGCTATCGAAAATAGCCAGTGATTTAGTATAATAAAAAAGGGCAGAATCGTATTCAGACTGATACTTATAAACAACACCCAACTGACTTAATGCTGAAGCATATCCTTTGGTATAATCAATATCCCGGGCAATTCGAAGCGCCTCTTTGATAATGACATAGGCTGAATCGGTATTATATTTATAGGTCTTATAAGATAAATCAGTAAGTTGGTCTACCTTAACAGAATCATCGGCCAAACTATAAACAGCCTTTTTAAGACTATCCAGGTTAGAACCATAGGATTCCTTTCCGGGAAAAAATCCCAAAACTATCTGAATAATTAATAACAGGAACCATTTTTTCATTTTAACCAAAAGAATTAATCAGTCTCTCCATTATCCATTCCTGTTTTGCCTTCTCCATCCGGTTCACCATTTTTTAACGTATTATCATAATTTTTAACTATAATTTTTATTTTTTTAAGTTTTTCAACCCTATCCGGAGTTAATTCAATGTTAAACTCTTCTGTTTTTTCTTTATTCACTACGTTTTCATCCTGTTTTTCACGGAGTTTAATCCTTACCTCCCAATACTCACCGGTAAATATCTGTTCTATAGTTTCTTTATAGCAACTCCCGGGCATTTTTACCAAAACATCTAACCTGTAGTCGGTAGTTCCTTCTTGATAAAATAAATTAAAATATGGGTAATATAATTCCATGCCAGGTAAATTTAAGCAGTTTAAACACTGCTTAAAGATAACATAAAAATTATTTATTCCAATTTTTCAAAACAGAAAACAGATCTTACCGCTTGATTTTTAATACAATACCTGCCTTTGCCACTCGAACAGAGTAACAGCTAATGCATGAGAAACATTTAAGGAGGTATTACGACCTAACATCGGTATATGTATAATCTTACTACACTTATCCAATACTGAATGACTGATACCAGAAACTTCATTGCCGAGAAATAAAGCAATTCTTTTCGGTAATTGAGTTTGAAAAATATTTTCAGAATCGTTTGTCGTTTCAACAGCTACCCACTGATAGTCTGAAGGAATAAAATCTTCGAAAGAGTCAGGTTTGCAAAACTGAAATTTTACAGCATCAAAACTTGACGAGGCCGTTTTTTTCACTTTCGACATGCGGATATTTTCCATACGGGTAACAAACAGTACCCGTTGACAACCGGCATTATCAGCCAAACGCAATATATTACCCATATTTTCGGGTGTTTTAATTTGATACCCAATAATAATAGGCGGTAAAACATTATCGGGATAACCAGTATTTTTAAATAATTTTGAAGAATGAAGTATCCTTTTTGTCATGCTTAGTCGGTAATAACCCTATCCATCTTAACATCATACTGATCGGCAGGAACTTTTCCCAGCATTTGAAAATCAAAACAAACACCAACTTTAAGGGCGGAAGTTTTACTTAATAATTTATCATAATAGGCTTTTCCTCTTCCAAGCCGGTTGTTCTGTTTATCGAAAGCAACCCCGGGAACAATTATCATATCAATTTTATCAAGAGAATTTTTATAAAGTGCCCTTGGTTCTTTAATTCCAAAAGCAGTTCCTTCAATCATATCATCCAGGCCTTTAAATACCCGGAGTTCCAGCTCATCGTCTTTAACCGAAGGTAAAATGATTGTTTTGGTTTGATACCATTTTAAAACAAAATCATGGGTATATACCTCATCATTCATCGACCAGTAAGCCATTATGATATCTGCTTGCTGAAATTCACTCAACAGCTCAATCTGCTCAAATATTATTTTTGATTTTGCTTTTTTTTCTTCGAGTGTATATTGTTTTTTAAGCTGTTTGATTTCCTTTCGGACTGTATTTTTTTGTTCATGAATCATAAACGGGAAGTATTAAGAAATATTAAATAATCAATTTATATCCTTTCCCGTGGATATTTAATATCTGAATGGAAGGATCATCTTTTAAATATTTTCTGAGCTTAGTAATATAAACATCCATACTACGAGCATTAAAGTAACTGTCTTCCTGCCAAATGGTTTTTAAGGCAAAATTACGCTCTAATACATTATTCATATTATTACAAAGCAATTTTAACAGCTCTGATTCTTTCGTGGTTAACTTTTGGGTTTTATTTCCATTCTGAAGAATTTGTTTTTGCGAATCGAAAATATAATCCCCAATTTGATATTGATCATTATGCGCAGAGACATGATTGGATTCCGTGCGCCGTAAAATTGCTTTAATCCTAAAAAGCAACTCTTCCATGCTAAAAGGTTTGGTCATATAATCATCAGCCCCAACCGAGAAGCCTTCAATAACATCTTCTTTAAGCGATTTTGCTGTAAGAAAAATGAAGGGAACAGCCGAATTAATTTTTCTTATCTCGCGTGCCAGGGTAAAGCCGTCCATTTTGGGCATCATAATATCTAAAATACATAAACTGTAATTATGTTTTTTAAATCCTTCAAGGGCTAATTCTCCATTAATATAAAGGTCGGTATTAAACCCTTTCGCATTTAGATACTCTCTTAATAAAGTGCCAAGATTTTCGTCGTCTTCAGCTAATAAAATTTTTAAGCTTTTATCATCCATTTTTCGTATAATTATTTGGAATAAATATTTTAAATGTTGTTCCTTTTTTAAATTCAGATTGCAGCTCAATTACTCCGCCATGTTCTTCCACAATCTTCTTTACATAACTCAATCCCAGACCAAATCCTTTAACATCATGAACATTTCCTGTTGAAACTCTATAAAACTGATCAAAAACTTTTTTCTGGTCTTGTTTTTTGATTCCAATTCCCTTATCTGCAACAACAATGTTAATTCCTTGTTTACTATTGTTGGTAGAAATGGTAATTTCAGGAGCTCCATGGCTATATTTTACAGCATTATCGAGCAAGTTAAAAATAATATTCGTAAAGTGTACCTCATCGACCCAAAAAATAGAATGCTCTGCTTTAAGATTTTTGATTATTTGCCCCTTATGATTTCGTACCTGAATATCAAAGTTATGGACTACATTCTCAATAATATTATGTAAATCCAGTTCTTTTCGTTTTAGTTTTATTTGTCCCTGCTCAAATAAGGCCGTTTTTAGAACTTTTTCCACCTGGTAACTTAACCGTTTACTTTCATCATCAATAATCTTTGAGATATATTCCATATTTTTTGTCTCCATTGGAATTGTTTTATCTTTTAGCATTTGTGAAGCAAGTGAGATTGTAGAAATAGGCGTTTTTAATTCGTGGGTCATATTATTCACAAAATCATTTTTTATTTTCGATAAACGTTTTTGTTTAAACATAATATGTATGGATAACGAAAAGCCTAAAACAATGATCAGGGTAAGAAAAAATGACGAAAAAGCCATAAATCCCGTTGATTTAAAGATATATGTTCTTTCGTCGGGAAAATAAATCGTAAGAAAATTGTTTTTTGCAAATACATCATTGGGGAATAATCGGCTCGTAAATCTCTCTGCATTTATATCCTTATCATAGTTATCTGATTGGTAAACTATTTTATCATTATTCCGTGTAACAGCATATTCGGCTTTTATATCAACACCAAGATTAGCAAATGTTGTACGAACAATCTCCTCAATAGTTTTCTTATCAATTCGATCTTTTAAATCAACATCAATTTGAATTAATTTATTTACAATATTTTCAACAAAAACGGTTCTGTTATCCAGTTTCTCGGAGAAATCTGAGGTTATTTGCAAGTTCTCAAATGATTGCGTTTTTTTAAAATCTCCAAATTGCATATTGGTAATATTGCTAAATTGCATATTTTGCGAACTTATGGCCTGGAGTTGTTTACTAATGCTTAAAGAATCGGTGTTTCTAAAAATGAAGATCTCTTTTTCTTTATCTGTAGTGGATAAACTAAAAGCCCGTTGATTGATTTCGTTTAAACGATAGTTTACCGAAGGGCTGCCTGATATGGAGACATCCTGGTAAGGTTCAATTTCATTTACAACCTTATAAACCATTTCACGGTTCTCAATTTCTTTTACAACATTATCAAGTCCACTGTTTACTAGTTGTTTAAACTGCTCTTGTTTAATTTCAATCGCATTTTTAATCCAATAAAACTGAACAAATATTAAACCTATTAGTGTAATTGATAATACAACGGTAATAATCCAAAGGGTTCTTTTTTGCATAACATTACAAATATAACTGCTAGAAGTGTTAGAAATGAATTATTTAACATTATTTAACATAGGTTTAAATAACTTAACCAATGTTTGCCCTACTTTTGTTTTTGACAATAAGCAGCAAGAATGTAATAAATTGTCGTAGATTTAAATTTTAGGGTTAGGAAAGAGAGAAGTCATTCTCTCTTTTCTTATTTTAAAAAACAAACATGCTGTGTAGTTTGCTGTTTAAATCTTCAATAGCAAATGCAGTAATCACAATATTAATTTTCTTGATTTTCCGGATAAGATTACTGATATGATTAAAATCTTCTTCACCCGTAACTTTTAAAATATAATCAATATTTTTATAATCAGGCAGCAGGAACCCTTCTTCCGATTTATTGGATATTAGATCAAAATTAATTGAATTAGCATCTGTATAATGATACATCGAATAGCTGACATTCACCTTGAATTTTGGATGATTGATCTTGAAATCATCTGTTTTAACCAGTTTCCAATGTAAAAAATTGTTTATAGCCCAACTTATTCTATAATCATTTTCATGCGAAGCAATCCCTATTAAAAAAAAATCGCTGTCGTAATCAAAAGATAATTTATGCACTTTCTTTTTCGAAATCATAAGTAATAATTATCAACGAATATAGCTAATATTTTGAGAAAGTTAATATAATTATTTTAACTGTTTATTGCGATATTTTATAGATTTTGTCTAAAGCCCTGTGTGATGCATGTTGTTGAGCTTCTTTTTTTGAAGTTCCTTTTCCCTTACCTAAAACCTCATCACCGACTTTTATGATTGAGGTAAAAAATTGCATATAAGATTCTGTACTTTCAATTTCTTCATCAATAAACTTAACGTCTAAGTGATTTTTCTGAGCCCACTCAATAATTTGACTTTTATAATCTGAGTCATTTTGGATCAACTCGTAAAGGTTAATATTTCCTTTTATAATCTTTTCCAGGATAAATTTTTTGGTTTTATTGTAGCCCTTATCAATATATATTGCCCCAATAATTGCTTCCAGCGCATTGCCATAAATATTTTTTGTGCCATTCATTTTTGCTTGTGCAACAATATGATATTGCAAGCCAAGGTTAAGTGCAATTTCATTCAATTGTTCACGACTAACAATTCTGGATCTCATTTTGGTTAAAAACCCCTCTTGTTTAAAAGGGAAATAAGAAAATAAATAATCGGCAACAACAGCTGCAAGCATTGCATCGCCTAGAAACTCCAGGCGTTCGTTATTCATAAACTTCTGATTGTCAGATACTATAGATGCGGATTTGTGGGTAAACGCTATCCTATAAACCTTAATATTAACAGGATACATTCCTGTTAAAAAGTGTATTAGCTTATAAAACTTTTTATCTTTTGAAAAATAATATTTTAATGGGGGTATATCCGTAAGTACCAACTTTCTTATTCGGTAAATTTACTGATAATAACTGATGCATTATGCCCGCCAAATCCAAAGGTATTACATAACGCTGCACGAACTTCACGCTCCTGAGCTTTGTGCAATGTTAAGTTAAATTCAGGATCAATATTCGGATCTTGTTCCTGGTGATTAATCGTTGGCGGAACAATATTTTTATTAATAGCACAAAGTGTAGCAAGTATCTCAGCAGCTCCGGCAGCACCGAGCAAGTGACCGGTCATTGATTTGGTAGAACTAATATTCATTTTATAAGCCTGTTCTCCAAAAATTTCTTTAATGCCTAAAAGTTCTGCAACATCTCCCCGTGGGGTAGCTGTTCCGTGAACATTGATATAATCAATTTCATCGGCATTCATATTTGCATCATTAAGTGCATTTCGCATTACATTCATTGCACCTAGCCCTTCGGGATGTGGAGCCGTAAGGTGATGTGCGTCGGCAGATAATCCTCCGCCTTTAACCTCAGCATAAATTTTTGCACCACGTTTTTTGGCATGTTCTAATTCTTCAAAAATTAAGGCAGCACCACCTTCTCCCATTACAAAACCATCACGGGTATTACAAAATGGACGAGATGCCGTTTTATACTCATCATTTCTGGCAGAAATGGCTTGCATAGAACTAAAACCACCCATTCCTGCTTCATTAATCGAAGCTTCAGAACCGCCGGTAACAAACATATCGGCTTTTCCTAACCGGATATAATTCAGCGCATCTATCATTGCATTGGTTGATGATGCACAAGCAGAAACCGTTGTGAAATTAGGTCCACGCAAATTATATTTCATCGAAATATGTCCCGATGCAATATCAGATATCATTTTAGGAATAAAGAAAGGGCTAAACCGGGGAGTACCATCTCCCTGAACAAAGTTCCGAACCTCTTCAAGGAAGGTGTTAATCCCTCCAATTCCAGAACCCCAAATTACTCCTGTTCTGTCATGATTTAACTTCTCAAGGTCTACCCCTGAATCTTTCATTGCCTGATCTGCAACATATAGTGCATACTGGGCATATAAATCCAGTTTACGAACCTCTTTGCGATCAAAGTGATCCTTAGGATCAAAATCTTTTACTTCACAAGCAAATCTTGTTTTAAATTTTGATGCATCGAAATGAGTAATAAGGTCAGAGCCACTTACTCCATTTAATAAATTGTTCCAAAATTCATCTACATTGTTACCAATAGGTGTAATCGCTCCAATGCCTGTAATTACTACACGTCTAAACTCCATAACATTAAAATTTAAAACAAGATTTAAGAAATATTAACAATTACTTAGCGTGCTCTTCAATGTATTTGGTAGCATCACCAACAGTACCGATATTCTCTGCTTGATCATCCGGAATTGAAATATTAAATTCCTTCTCAAATTCCATGATTAACTCAACAGTGTCAAGTGAATCAGCACCTAAATCGTTTGTAAAACTAGCTTCAGGTGTTACTTCGTTTTCATCAACTCCTAATTTATCAACGATAATCGCTTTTACTCTTGATGCAATATCAGACATAACTTTTAGTTTTAATTAATAATTAAGTTTAATTTTTAACAGTGCAAAGAAATATAATTAACTAT
>Ga0209936_1001120_pt1 | contig 14793 bp, 13 predicted proteins | sample SalPonR1_A_D1_MG_FD_185694 | JGI IMG/M metagenome (GOLD analysis project Ga0209936, IMG submission 185694) | Salt pond soil microbial communities from South San Francisco under conditions of wetland restoration - Salt Pond MetaG R1_A_D1_MG... ... | reverse complement strand
GTTCGTCCGGCGCGCAGCGACGCGCGACCCGGACGCGCCCTCCGACAACGCCGGCGCCCGCCGCCTGGTCAATCGAAAATTCGGATTCGAGATCACGCTGCCGGAGCGCTGGGTCGGCCGCATCGGCCTGCAGGAACGCGCGCCATTCCGGATCCTGGGCCTGGAAATGCCGTTTAAACAGATCAAGCAGTCGAGCAATGAACCGCTGCACAATCCGCCGGAATCATGGAATTTCATCACGGTCGCCGGCCGATCCGGCCTGAAGTTCAAAGTCAACGTCAAACAGGGCCCGCCGGTTGCGACATTCGAGGCTTCACGCAACAAGGTCGGCAAGAGCCTCATCGACGCTGACGGTGATTGGCGCTGCGGACCGCTTTCGGGCTACCGCGTCGACTACCTCTACCTCGACAAAATGCACTGCCGCTTCGCGATGCTGTCCGGAGACGGTTTTCATATGCTGGCGAACATCACGCTGCCGCCCGATCAAACCGAAGACCTGTTGCCGGCGGTCGACGCGATTTTTGACTCGATTCGCGCAAACGATCGACCCGGCATTCAGATTGGCATGCCGGATCAATCGGCGAATCGGCGCGACTTGCCGACATGAGCCGCAAATCGCGAGGCACGGATATCCTTTGTTGCGGTCCCGGCAGAACGAGGATCGACCGTCAGTCCGGTTCGCGCTCCAGCGCCACCAGCCATGCGCGCGCCCGCTCCCATTTACGTTGCACGGTGCGCCGCGAAATGTCCAGCGCCTCGGCCGTCTCGTCCAGCGTGTAGGCTGCGAAGAAACGACACTCCACGATCCGGACCATTTCCGGATCCAGCTTCTCGAGGCGCTCGAGCAACTGGTCGACAATCGCAACCTGTTCGGCCCGCGCCGGTCCGTCGTCCGGCAGACGCGCCAGGTCGATGTCGGCGCGAATGTGCTGACGCTTGGCCGCGAACATGCCGCGCGCATAATCGACCACGATCTGGCGCATGGCCTGGGCGGCGATCGCGAAATAATGCCGCCTGTCCTCCCACTCGAGCGCCGCCGCGCCCTCCAGTTTTGCGTAGCCCTCGTGTACCAGTGCCGTAGTGTTCAGCGTCTGGCCGGGACGCCAGCGTGCCAGCTGGTTTCTGGCGATTTTCTTCAGGTCGTCGTAGACCAGCGGCATGACCGAGGCCGCCGCTCCCTGTCGGCCGTCGTGAGCGGCCCGCAGCAGGCGCGTGATCTCGCCCGCCTCGTCGTTGCCTGGAGCACCTTCATGCCGTTCTTGCCGACCGACTGCGGCGCTGTCTTCGTTTTCATCTTCACGACGATCGTCCCCGCGCTTTTTCACCCAGCCTCCTAATCCATTACCATCTATCGAAGCTTAAACGCAGCGCGACGCCGGGTCCAGAACCCGATTGGGTCGCATTCGGGGTGAACAGCAGTGAATCCAGAACAATGGGCGCGTGTCGATGCCGCGCTTGAGCATTTGCTCGAAGACAAGCCGGTCGATCTGTCGACGTTCTCGAAGGCCGAGCGCGAGCTCCTGGACCGACTGCTGGCGTCGGCACGCGGCGCAATAGCCGGCCTGGACACGCCTCCGGCCGACGACCAGGCACTGGCTTCCGAACTGGTTGCCGCGCTGGCCGAACTCGACGGCATCGAGCCGGGATCCAGCGTCGGCGCGTTCCGCATCATCGAAAGAATCGGCGCGGGCGGCATGGGCGTGGTTTTTCTTGCCGAGCGGGCCGAGGGCGGCTTCGACCAGCGGGTGGCGCTCAAGCTGCTCGCCCGCGATTCCGTCGACGCCGGGGCGGTGAGGCTGTTCGAACGTGAACGCAGATTGCTGGCGCGCCTGGAGCATCCCGGCATTGCACGCTTGATCGATGGCGGTCTTACCGAGCGCGACCGCCCGTGGTTCGCCATGGAATACATCGACGGCGAACCCATAGTGCAATATGCCGACAGCCGCAGACTTGGCATACGAGACCGGGTCGAGCTGTTTCTTCAGGCCTGCGACGCACTCGACCACGCGCATCGTCAGCTGATACTGCATCGGGACATCAAGCCGGCGAACGTGCTCGTGACGTCCTTCGGTCAGGTCCGACTGGTGGACTTCGGCCTGGGGCGACTGCTCCAGTCGGAGGATGAGTCGCTTTCGGCCGAGACGACCATAGCCGCCGGCCGAATGACGCCTGGCTATGCCAGCCCGGAGCAGGCACGCGGCGAACCGGTCAGCGTGTCGTCGGAGGTCTACCAGCTCGGGTTGCTGCTGTACCGCCTGACGACGGGGCTGCTGCCTTACCGCATCGAGGGCCGCAGCACCTACGAAATCGCGCGCGTGATTACCGATGCCGAAATTCGCCTGCCCAGTTCCAGATGGCGGGATGCCGACGCGGCCGACCGCGCCGTCTGCTTCGGGCATTCACCCGACCGGCTGCGGCGGAGAATTGCCGGCGATCTGGACAACATCATCCTAAAAGCCCTCGCCCAAACCCCGGATGACCGCTATGGCAGCGCCGAGCGGCTCGCCGACGACCTCCGGCGCCACCTGGAACGCCTCCCCGTAAGAGCCCGGGCGGCAACCAGGAGATATCGTCTGGGCCGCTTCATCCAGCGCAACCGGATCGCCGTCGGCGGGGTTTCCGCATTCATGCTGCTGCTGGCCGTTTCCGTGGCCGTGCTCGGCGTGCAGGCCGGTGCCCTCGAACGGGAACGCGATCGCGCGCTTGCCAGTGCCGAGCGCAGCCAACGGATGGTCGACGCGCTGGCCGGCATGATTCGCATGTCGGATGTCGACCAGCCGGTCGAGCAACTTTATTCGCTGGGCGACTTGCTCGATCGCTACGTCGATTACGTGCGCGACCAGCTGGAACGTGACCCCGAAGTCCGCGCGCGCCTGCTCGGCATTCTCGGTCAGGCCATGCACGGCATCGACCGCTGGGGACCCGCACGCGCCGTGCTGACCGAAGCGCTGCATGAAACGGAATCCATTCTCGGCGAATCGAGCGAAGCGGCGCTGTCGATCACTCAAATGCTGGCCGAGGCGATCGCATTCGACGGCGACCTGGCCGGCGCGGTCGAGTTGCTCCGAGATGCCGAAAGCCGGCACGCTCGCCTCTCCGGTCCCGACAGCGAAGCCGTTGCCGATGCCGTGTTCCTGCGGGGCTTCCTGCGAACTCATCACGCCATCCCCGCTACTGCGGAATATGAGGCCGGCCTGACCGATCTGCGCCGGGCCCTGATGATTTATCGGCGACTATTCGCGGCACCGCACGAAAAGATCGCCCAGGCCATTCATTCACTTGGCTTCAAGCTGCCGGAACCGGCGGCCGCGATCGAAATGGTGGAGCAAGGGCTGGAGATGACCCGAGCCCTGCTCGGTGATCAGCATCCGGTTACCGCGATGCGAATGGCCGAGCTGGCATTGCTGGTCGATCTGCACGGCGACCCGGCAAGAGCCGCCAATATCGGCGAAGCGGCCTACGCGATCCATGTCCGACTGCAGGGCGAAACGCACCCGGAGTCGCTGACCATGCTCAACAACCTGGCGAGCTTTCACCGCGAAGGCGGCAACCCGGAACGCGCCGTGGAACTCTACCGTCGATCGCACGAACTGAGAAAACAGGTCCTTCCGGAAAATCACCTGTTGCTGGCCTACACCGCCCACGGCCTGGGCAATTCACTGCGCAAGACGGGGCAGCTCGACGAGTCCGAACGGTGGCTGCGAGAAGCGCTGCGGCTCTGTATGCTGCACGAATCGCGCAACCAGGCGATCACGCGCGAAAATCTCGCACGGACGCTGGCCGCGGGCGGCCGAATGGACGATGCGCTCGCACAGCAGCGCGCAGCCGTCGAAGCGTATCAAGCCTTTTACGGCGGGGATTCCAGCGCGGTGCTGGAATCACGTCAGCGACTCGAATCGATGAAAAACCGTCGCTGAACTGCATGTCTTGAAGCTCAGAATCCGGAATCCTCGAACCCGTCGGCGAAGATCAGGTCGGTGCCCTCGTAAGGGCCCAGGTCAACCGTGCCGCCAAATATGCGTGCTTCGCCGTCGAGGTCCGTGTCGATACCGGTCACGAAGGCGTTATTGCCCTGGTCTCGAACCGGCGAGTCTTGCTGCAACCGCAGATTCCCAGCCAGGCTGGGCGCACCGCCTGGATTGACCGCGTCACGAAACAGCGGGTTGTTACCGGGATCGGTACCGTCGAGGTTGTTGCTGCTGTCCGGGAACTCGTTAGCGGAGTAGCCCTGCAACAGACTGTTGCTCACCTCGACCACGCTGTCTGAGAAGAAGTCGTCCATGGTCGCCTCCGGCGTGCCGGTGCCTGTTTGATCTCGATTGTTCCAGATAACGGCGTTGCGGAACGTCATGTCGAACGGCCTGTCGATGGCGCCACCCCGCAGTTCGGCACGGTTCCCCGACATCGTCACGTTCGTGAGAATGCGGCTTCCGGCATCCAGACCCGACTGGTTGTAGAGCGCACCGCCCAGGTTGGCCAGGTTGCCGCTGAACAGCACGTTCACCATGGTATACGGCGTGTCATCGGTAACCGCATAAAACCCGCCGCCACCGCCTGCCGCGCTGTTGCCGATGAAGATCACATCGCGCAGTTCCAGGCTGGAAACCACGTTATTGCTGCCCTCATAGAACAAGCCGCCGCCGTCCTGGTCCGATGTGTTCCCGGTAAATACGACGCCGCGCAAGACCGCCTGGGGATTGAATAACGAGAGTCCCCCAGCGGCAGCAGCCCTATTGTTTTCGAATCGCACATCGGCCAGCGTCACGTCTGTCTCGATGAAATTCTCTCCGAGGAAAGCGCCGCCGCCTTCGGAAGTACCACTATTCCCGTTGTCCCGGAAAACAACATCGTTCATGACGATTATGTTGTTGCCGGAGGCCAACCCGGCGCCCTGCCCATCGGCATCATTGTCCGTAAACAGTACACGCTCGATGAGAAGGTCGCCGCCGATACACTCGATGCCCCCGCCATTCAGATCGCTATTGCCGTGACGGACCGTCAAATCGCTTATATCCAGGCTCGTATCGTCGGCCACGCTGATGACGCGATCTGCTGCCTGACCGCGCTGCGCCGCCGCCTGAACGATCGTGCTCGCACGCGACTGACCGCGCAACGACAAAGCCTTGTCGATCACAACCGTCTCGGTGTAAATCGAATCGGCGATCTGTATGACGTCGCCGGCCCCTGCCGAATTGATCGCAAACTGGATAGTGGCGCACGGACTGGCCGAATTCAAACAATCGTTCCCTGAGTTGTTACCGCCGTTGCCATCGACGAACCGCGTTGCGGCATGGGCCGCCCCAGCGAGCCCGAGAATCGACATGAACAGTGCAACGACCAGCACTTGCACCGCTCTCTCCGAATTTGCATATGACATTGACGGTTTCTTTCCGAGCTGAAAAAATCGGGTTTGCATGGTTTTACTCCGTGGCGTTCCAGTCATTTAAATCTGGATAGCATGCTTGTGAAATCACGATTCGAATTCGTCGCTGAAGATCCGGTCGGTTTCGTCGACGGTAGCCGGCCAGAAGCCGCCGGTCGAGGTCCAGCCGCCGCCGGCAATCGCAAGCGCTTCGGTCCCGTCCATCAATTCGAGGTTTCGCTGAAAAAGTGGCCATTTTTTCGTTCACCAGGGATCGCACTGGTCGATTCCTGATACCGGCACCCTGCAGCGTGGCGATGCTTGTGCGCTGCCCGAAACCTCGTGTTTAAATGGCAATAAGCTGAGAATCGCCGAATTGAAGGCTTGCGGAGGAGCGGAGAAATTTGCGTTCGGCCGAGCACCGTACAAGTTGTGGCCAGCTTTTGCCGAGAGCTGGGTGGGAGCGCCAAGCGCAAGCCACTCGGCAAGCGATTCAACGGGTCAGGAGAATCCGCCGATGGTCGTCATTATGTTCGATCCGGATTCGGGCACTCGAATCCGGCAACCTTCCCTTGCCGCGCTCGGGCCATTCGATAAGCAGCACCGAAGCCGGGCCGACCAGCTCCTCGATGCCTATGAAATCCAGTTCCTCCGGTTCGCCCAGCCGGTAAAGATCGAGATGATGAATTGCCAGCCCGGCAACTTCATAGGACTCGACCAGACCGTAGCTCGGACTCTTGACCCGGCCGTCGAAACCCAGCCCGCGCAGCATTCCGCGCACCAGCGTGGTCTTGCCGGCGCCGAGATCGCCGGAAAGCGTCACGACCTGACCGCCGGCCAGATCACCGGCCAGCTGCGCGCCCAGTTCCATCATCGCGGCTTCGCTGTCGGCATGAAACTCGCGCGCCTGCGAATTTTTCACGGAAGGACCCGGGGCAACGCGTCGATCAGTTCTCCGGCCAGGATGCCGCGTCGACTTTCGGCCGCGACATCTCCGGCGCGCGCGTGCAGTACGACGCCGGCGCAGGCGGCTTCATAAAGGTCCAAGCCCTGCCCGACCAAACTGGCGACGACTCCGGTCAGCACATCGCCCATACCGGCAGTCGCCATTGCCGGGTTGCCGAACGGGCAAAGCGCCACCTGGCCGGCCGGATCGGCTACCAGCGAGCCGGCACCCTTGAGTGCGACGACCGCATTGAATCGCCTGGCAAGCTCGCGCACCGCGGCGAACCGGTCGCACTGGACCTCACCCGCGGAAGCGCCGAGCAGACGGGCCGCCTCTCCCGGATGCGGCGTCAGGATCCAGTTCTCCCGCTCGAATCCGTGTTCGGCCAACAGGTTCAGTCCGTCGGCGTCCAGCACCACCGGCAGGTCGCGGCCCAGCAACCGGCGCCAGACCTCGCGCGACCAGTCCGACGTGCCCAGCCCCGGACCAAGGGCAACGACATCGGCGCGCGCGGCCAGTGCGTCCAGCATGTCTCCGTCTTCGCCGTCGGCCCACATGGCCTCCGGCAGGCTGCCTGCCAGCGAAATCGAATGCTCGCGCCGGGTCGCGACCGACACGAGCCCGCTGCCGGTCATGAGCGCCGAGCGTGACGCCAGCACCACCGCGCCGGGCATGTTGTAGTCGCCGCCGCAGACCAGCAAATGGCCCAGCGCACCCTTGTGGATCGAGCGTGCGCGAGCCGGAAGAAATCGCTCGAGAGCATTTTCCGACAACCGTTCGGCATCAGGTTCGAGGTCACGATAGACCGTATCGGGCACATCGAGGTCGTCGAACAGCAACGTGCCGGTGAAATCGGGCGCCCGACCCGTTTCAAGCCCGCGCTTGCGACCGATGAAACTCACCGTCATATCGGCGCGAACGGCCGCGCCCAGCGGCATTCCGGTGTCGGCGTGCAGGCCGGACGGCACATCGACCGCAACGACAGCGGCATCGGATGCATCGATAGACTCGATCAGCGCCGCATAATCGTCGCGCACGTCGCGATCGAGCCCGGTGCCCAGCAGCGCGTCGACGATGACATCGGCTTCGATTTCGCGGTCCGGATCGGAGACGGGGCCACCGGCATCGAGCCACGCGTCGGCCGCCCGCCGGGCATCACCGCCGAGTTCTTCGGGGTTCTTCATCGCAATCACCCGCACCTGAAGCCCGGCATTCCTCGCCAGCGAGGCGACCACGTAACCGTCGCCGCCGTTGTTGCCTCCGCCGCAGCAGGCCACGAGGCTTTTCGCCTCCGGGTAGCGGGCGCGGATTGCCCGGAAGACGGCCGAGCCGGCGCGCTGCATCAGCTCGAACCCTTCGATCCCGTGGTCCTCGATGGCCCGGCGATCGAGCTCGCCGACCTGCTCGGCACGGTACAGGCGACTTCTGATATCCATGGGCTTGTCCACAACGAACCGGGAGTCTCAGATTAACGCAGATGACGGATCGGTACCACGAAATGACCAAACGGCGAAATGCATTCAACCACGAAGAGCACGAAGGAAAACCATACAAGAATGATTAAACGAAAAAACCAAAACACCAGCAAACGACACCTTCGTGGTTCAATAGTCGTTATAGAACTTAACAATTCAGGCCAAGCCCTGTCACGATCCGTATCATGCGATCCGAACGCCAGAACGACATACCGAACCCGCAGCCGGATCCCGAGGCGCTGAAAGCGCGTATCCGCCAATGGGGCCGGGAACTGGGCTTCCAGCAGGTCGGTTTCGCCGATACCGATCTGGCCGGCACCGAGCTTCAGCTCGAGCAATGGCTGGCCGAAGGTCGCCACGGCGACATGGAGTGGATGGCCCGCCACGGTCACAAGCGCACCCGGCCGGCCGAACTGGTGCCGGGTACCCGCTCGGTAATCGTGTTGCGCATGGATTACCTGCCGGCCGACGCTACGCCGGTCGAAAATCTACTGGAACAGCCGGACAAGGCCTGCATCTCGCGCTACGCGATCGGCCGCGATTATCACAAGACACTCAGGAGCCGGCTCAAGAAGCTGGCCCTGAAGATCGAGGGCGAGATCGGCGCATTCGGCTACCGGGTATTCACCGACTCGGCGCCTGTGATGGAAAAGCCTCTGGCGGCCAAGGCCGGGCTGGGCTGGATCGGCAAGCACACCAATCTGTTGAACCGCCGCAATGGAAGCTGGTTTTTCCTCGGCGAAATCTATACCGACCTCGATTTCGAGCCCGACCGGCCGGTGCGCGACCACTGCGGATCTTGCCGCAAGTGCATCGACGTCTGCCCCACCCGGGCAATCACGGCACCCTACGAGCTCGACGCCAGGCGCTGCATCTCCTATCTGACGATTGAACTTCAGGGATCGATACCGCTGGAATTCCGCGAAGCGATCGGCAACCGGATCTACGGCTGCGACGACTGCCAGGCGGTGTGCCCCTGGAACCGCTACGCGCAATTTAGCGGCGAAGACGACTTTCAGCCGCGCGAGGACCTGGATGCCGGCTCGCTGGTGGAACTGTTCGGCTGGGACGAAGACACGTTCCTGTCGCGTACCGAAGGCACCGCGATTCGCCGGATCGGCTTCGATCGCTGGCTCCGGAACCTCGCCGTAGGCCTGGGCAATGCGCCGACCACCCCCGCCGTTGTCTCGGCGCTGCAGGCTCGCCGGGACTATCCATCCCCGGTCGTTCGCGAACACGTGGAATGGGCGCTCGTGCGCCACGCTCATCCGGACTGAAATCAGAAACTCACGCCGATACCGAGGTTCAGATTGGCGCGGCTGCTATTCGGGTTCACAGGCCACAGTTCGATCTGCTCGGCCACCATCACCGGATGATCCAGCGGAAACGCCCCGACCGAGCGCGATTCGATGCCCGTGAATCGCCCGAGCGCGGTGACGTAACGGCCCGGCGCATAGGTCATCGGATCCAGGAAACCGGGTTGCAGGATGACGAAGCGGGCGCCGCCGTCGGCTTCACGCCTTGGCCGGTCCCCCGGGCCCAGCGGCAACGCCAGCACCTCCACCTCGGTGGCGTCGTCTCGATTGACGATGCCGACGATGCGTCCGCCCCAGATCACCCGGGCGCCGGTGGCATCGGATTGGGCCAAAGCTTCGCCGGGACCCAGCGCGGCCGGCTCGCGGCCCGCGGTGTCGAAGGGGCTGCTGGCGCAAGCGGCCAGCATTGTCGTCAGGAAGATCGCTGAGAAGACTGATTTCATGTCGGCCGCCAGGGTCTGAATGGTTATGCAGGATTTGATCTTCCAGTCTACCCGACCCGTCTACCGGGCCTGTCTCGCAAGTCGATCCGCCAGTGCTGCGAGCTTGCGCTGAATGGGGGGCGCGTGCTCCGGGCCAATCCGCACGAGAATCTTGCGGCCCCAGGAGAGCTGCTCCAGCGCTGGATCAATATACTCGTAGAGAACCTTCGGCTGATGCAGCGCCGGGCGGGCCGCGGGCGGTTCGAATTCGGCCAGGTGCTCAAGGACCTCGATCGTTCGCTGCCGAAACGTCTGTCCGGCATCTTCGCCGAGCGCTTGCCAGGCTCTCTCCAGGGCCGGTGCGTACCGGTCGAACAGTTCGGCCATCTCCACGGCATCCAGGCGATCGAACATTGCCCGATAAAGCCGATACCGCGGGTCGGGCGTCTCAGGCAACCGCCAATCATCACCCTCGGAATCCAGGCGCGGCAGGCCCGGCACGTGTGCCAGCGGCCGGAAGCGCAGCGGCACGGGTTCACCATCCAGGCTGTTGACGGTGGTCACCAGCCGCTCCAGCAGTCGCTCTTCTACGATCATTTCGAGTTGGCCGGGCCCCAGCCGCACCGCCAGGTCTTCGCGAAGCAGTTGCTGTTGCCGCTCCAGGGAAACTTCCGGCTCGGACACGGTCTCTGCCTCGGACTCGCCCGGGCTCGGCAGGTCGGGTTCTGCAGTATCCGGGCCGCCATCTGCCCCCGCGGCATCTGCGGCTGGCACGCCTGCCGGCGCTGAGCGCGATGGCGTCGGCTTGAACGGCTCGGGACGCGCCAATCCGTCACCGGATTCGGCTTCCGACGGAATCTCAGATACGGTCTCGGGCCGCACCTCGCGCTCGCTGTAGAAGTACCAGGCGATCGCGGCAAGCGCCAGCACGATGGTCGCCACAATCGTGGCACCGAAGCCGATGCGGCCACCTATCTTGTTGAATTCAGATCGCATTACACATTCTCCTCGATCAGGCTGCGGCCCGGCACATCCGGTGCCGGTGTTACCATATACGACCATTCGAATAGACAGGAAATTCCATGCAAGCTAAAGGCGATACCGTCGTAACCATCGACTACACGCTGACGGATAACGAAGGTGAGGTCATCGATACCTCGGAAGGCCGCGAACCCCTCGCGTACCTTCACGGGCACGGCAACATCATCCCCGGACTCGAGAAAGCGCTTGAAGGCAAGAGCGAAGGGGAAGAAGTGAAGGTCAAGGTCGACCCCGAAGAGGGCTACGGCCCGCGTCGCGATGAACTTATCCAACAGGTTTCCATGGAAGCCTTCGCCGGTATTGACGAGGTCGAGCCCGGCATGAAGTTCAACGCCGAATCGGCGCAGGGGCCCCTGGTGGTGAAGGTCACAGAGGTCGAAGGCGACAAGGTCACCATCGACGCCAACCATGACCTGGCCGGCCATCAGCTGAATTTCGACGTCACCGTGCGCGAGATCCGCGAAGCCAGCCCGGAAGAACTGGAGCAGGGCCAAGTGGCCGGCTGATCGATTCGCAAGAAATCCGAAGCACGAAAAACCGGGCCTGGCGCCCGGTTTTTTCCACGCCTTCGGACCAGGCTTTTGCTTCGGCAGGTCAGACCGGACCGCGCGCCTTCTCCAGCGTTTTTGCCAGGCCGGCGACGACGCCACCGATATCTGACAGCTCGGCCGGCAGGATCATGGTGTTGTTGGTCCTGGCCAGTTCGCCGAACTGCTTGACGTATTGCTCGGCGATCCTGAGACTGACCGCGTCCGAACCGCCCGGTAGATTGATCGCCTTCGCGATTCTTTCGATACCGCCGGCCGTGGCCTCGGCGATCATCCGGATTTCCTCGGCACGGCCCTTGGCTTCGTTGATCTGCTTTTGCATGTCGCCTTCGGACACGTTGATCATTTCCTGCTTCATGCCTTCCGATACGTTGATCTTGGCTTCGCGCGCACCCTCGGATTCGGCCACCACGGCGCGTCGTTCGCGCTCGGCGCGCATCTGCTTTTCCAGCGCATCCTTGATCGATTCAGGCAGCCGGATGTCGGCGACTTCGTAGCGAAGCACCTTTACGCCCCACGGCTCGGAGGCCTCGGTCAGCACGTCGACAACACGCTCGTTGATTACCGCACGCTCTTCGAAGGACTTGTCGAGTTCGATTTTGCCGACCACCGATCGTAGCGTCGTCTGGGCCAGCTGTATTGCGGCATAGCGATAGTCCTCGATGCCGTAGGAGGCCAGCTTCGGATCGATGACCTGCATGTAGATCACGCCGTCGACATGGATCTGAATGTTGTCCTTGGTCACACAGGCCTGCTGCGGCACGTCTATGGCCTCCTCCTTCATCGTGTGCTTGTAGGAGACCTTGTCGACGAAAGGAATCATCAGGTGAAATCCGGCGTCCAGCACGCTCTGGAAGCGCCCGAGCCGCTCGACCACATAGGCCGAACGCTGCGGCACGATCTGGGCGGTCTTGACCACCGCGACGATGACGATCAGCAAAATGATCAGCGACATGATGGTCGCAGAATCCATATTCATGTTGTTTCCCTCAAAAAATGCGCGCCCAGTCGGCGCAAATTGTCAACGCAGCCAGGCCACGGCCCGCCGGCGTCAGGTCAGGCGCGGGAATCCTTTTCCGGGCTCACCAGAAGCGTGATCCCGCGGTGGCCGACCACCCAGACGGTATCTCCAACCTCGAATTCACTTGAGTCGCACTCTGCCTTCCACTCCACCCCGTTGAGCCTGACCTTGCCGGCGCCCCGGTCGAAGGCCTGGGTGACCTTCACGCGGGCGCCGCGGGCCGACACCGGATCCTGGTCGCCGTCCCAGCGGTCGCTGACGTTCCCCCGGAACCAGACCTTGATCTTCTCGCGCGCCAGCAGGAGCGCCGCGACGCTCAACACGGCGAACAACACGATCTGCTCGGCCGGCGCCGAGACCAGCCCGAGCGCGGTGGCAACTCCGACGAGAATCGCACCGACGCCGAAAAATATCGCCACTATCCCGGTCGCAAAGAACTCCGACAGGACCAACAGCGCACCGAGAATCAGCCAGAACCAGGGTTCCTGCAGCATTTTGACGCTCCAACGCCAACCGGGTTACCGGAAATTATAGGCGGCACGGCGGCCCAGCGCCACCTGGGCATCAATGCGGTCCTCGTCTGGGATGACGGAGTCGCTGACGAATCTGCCCTGCATATGGAAATAATTTTACTGATAGACTCTGAATATGAATCTTCGTGCGGTGCACTATCTTGTTACGCTCGCCGAGGTGCGCCATTTCAGTAAGGCCGCCGAGCGCTGTCACGTCAGCCAGCCCACGCTGAGCACCCAGATCCGCAAGCTGGAGGAAGAGCTGGACGTCCAGCTGGTGGAACGCTCGCCGCGCAAGGTAATGCTGACCGAGGTGGGCGCGGAAATCGTCGAGCGTGCGCGCGCCATGCTGGCCGACGCCGACGCGATCCGCGCTATCGCCCGGCGCAGCAAGGACCCGCACTCGGGCACCATGCGCATCGGCATCTTCCCGACGCTTGCGCCCTATTTCCTGCCCCACGTGGTGCCCGAAATCCGCAAGCGCTTCCCGCGTCTGACGCTCCGGCTGTTCGAGGAAAAGACCGAGGATGTTATCGAAATGCTGCGCCAGGGCCGCCTGGACGCCGGCCTGCTCGCCCTGCCCGTCGAGGCTGAACAACTCGCCTCGCGCGTGCTGTTCGAAGAACCCTTCGTACTCGCAGTCCCGGAATCGCACGCACTGAGCAAGCGGGAATCCATCACCATGGATGATCTCGAGAAAGAAGAGCTGCTGCTGCTCGAGGACGGCCACTGCCTTAGAGAACAGGCGCTTGAAGTCTGCCAGCTTGCCGGCGCTCACGAACAGCTCGATTTCCACGCCACAAGCATGGAAACCCTGCGCCAGATGGTCGCCGCCGGCACCGGCATCACCTTGATGCCCGTGATGGCGGTCAAGCCGCCGGTTGCACACACCGACAACCTGGCGATCAGGCCGTTCGTCCAGCCGGGTCCGAAGCGGACCATTGCGCTGGTCTGGCGCAACTCCACTGCGCTGGGCGGATTCCTCGAGGAACTGGCCGAAATCTTTTCTTCGATCGATCCGGAACTGCTCAAGCCATGATTTCAAGGGAGCTCTAAATATCCCTGTGCGAGCGCGACGGTGCCTTTGCGGGATGCTCCGGCGGCGTTTTGGTGAACGCGGTTTGGTTGTTCCAAACAAGAGAGCCAAAATCCAGCGGAGCGCCCGCAAAGGCCCGTCCCATCCGGGTTTCGCCGGAAAAGCAGCATCTCGCGCGTTGCGCCCCTCTGCCGTAGCTACGGCTACTGTCACGCGGGTCGCACCCCACGATCTGCCGCTTTTCCGACTGAAACGCGCTCCGCAACAGGGATATTCAGAACTCCCTTAGCCTGCGGCCAGCACGGCTGCTGATGAGGCACCCCCGCCGGGTGTGGCCGCTCTTTGAAATCAACTGCAACTGCAACTTCCACTTCAAAAACCGTTTCGCCGCCAGCTACGCTGGCTGATGCGAGTTACTTTTTTCGATTGCAAAAAAGTAACCAAAAATGCGCTTTACAGGCAGCAGAGAGTTGCGGTGCGGGTTGATGGTGGCAGGGGTTAGGTGTTTGATTACGGTGTCGGCTTAAGATCTTTCTGTCCGTTCGTCATGTTCGTCTTCGGCTTGCGGGTACGAGGAGAGTTTGGGTCTCGATCGTTATCGGAGCGGGGTCGTGGTGATTGAGGTCATTGGTGGCATCGGTGGATGCTGAAGAAGATTTCAGTTGGGGGCGGTGAGCAGGTGAAGTGGTGATACCGAGTGCGTCATTCTTTCCCGGCGAAAAGAAGACGACCGTGAGCAGGCCAGCATTCATCCTTATCGCCCGAATCTGGAACCCACTGCAGCATCCGCGGACGATCAGGGCGGGCACGATCGAGACAACCCCGCTCCGATAACCATCAATGCCGGTATCCCCTCGTCACCCGTAAGCCGAAGCGGAACACGCCGCACGGACAGAAAGATCCGCAATCGAAACCTGATGCCTGACACCAAACCCCCGGAACCCTCCGACCAGCACCTCGAATAGCTGCTGCTTGTAAGAAGCGCTTTTGCCTAATTTTCAGGCGCTTGTGAAAAGCAGGTCGCCTGCAAGCGCGAGGCGCGAGGCGCGAGGCGAAACGAATTTGAAGTTGAAGTTGAAGTTGAAGTTGAAGTTGAATTCGGAATTCGAAGTTG
>Ga0209936_1001118_pt1 | contig 14799 bp, 10 predicted proteins | sample SalPonR1_A_D1_MG_FD_185694 | JGI IMG/M metagenome (GOLD analysis project Ga0209936, IMG submission 185694) | Salt pond soil microbial communities from South San Francisco under conditions of wetland restoration - Salt Pond MetaG R1_A_D1_MG... ... | reverse complement strand
GGATCAGGCCGGGATCCAGGTCAGCTTCCTCGATCCAGCGAGACTGCACCGGGTGATCGGCCTCGATCAGCGCGTTGAGCTCGGTCGTTACCTCGGCCTTGTCGGGCGAGTCGGGCATGTCGAAATCCAGCCGGCTCTTGTCCTCGCCCACCTGGCCGCCGGTGACCGGAAACTTCAGCACCGCGCCGAGAAGGTGCAGGCAGGTGTGCATGCGCATCAGGCGGTGGCGGCGGGGCCAGTCGATTTCTGCGACCACTTGGATCCCGACCGCCGGCAGCAAGGTCTCCGGATCTGGCACGTGGACGATGGCGCCGTCGTCGCGGCGTCTGCGCGTGTCGGTGACCGGCATTTCATCGCTGCCCCAGATCAGACGACCACGGTCACCCGGTTGGCCGCCACCCACCGGATAGAACACGGTTCGATCGAGAACCACGCCGTCGTGGGTCGATTCGATCACTTTGGCCGTGCACTCGGTCAGGTAAGCGTCGTTCTGGAAAAGGGCTTCGGTCATCGTGGGTTCCGGGTCGTTGCTCATCGCGGATTCTAGCGCGTCGTCCGAGAAAAGCGGAGAAGCTTGACTCGGATTAACCCCCGACCTTACTCTTGCCGGCTTGTCCCCCGATTTGTGAAGCCACCCCATGACCGCAAGATTCCTGTTTGCCCTGCTTTTGACTGCCATGCTCATCGCCGCCTGCGGCGATGAGCCGGAGCCTGAATCCATAACGCCGGCTTCCGATTCGAGGTCCGCGCAACAGTCTGCGCCGGCGACCGACGAACCGGCGATCGGGGTCGCCGAAGCCAAGATCCCGCAGTATTCCATCGAGCAGTTCATGGATACCGAGCGGCTTGGCGGCGCGAGTTTCTCGCCCGACGGGTCGCGGGTGGCGTACTCGAGCAACCGTAGCGGCGTGTTCAACGTCTACGCCCAGCCCGTGGACGGCGGCGAGGCGGTCCAGCTGACCGAATCCACGACCGACCCCAAGTTCGTCCGGGCCTATTTTCCGAACGACGCCCGCCTGATCTTCAGCGGCGACCAGGGCGGCAACGAGCTCGATCACGTCTACCTTCGCAACCTCGACGGCAGCGTGCTGGACCTGACGCCGGGCGAGAAGCTGAAGGCCAACTTCGCCGGATTCTCCGAAGACGGCAGCAAGTTCTGGATCTCGACCAACGAGCGCGACAGCAGCGTGTTCGATGTCTACGAATACGATGCCGAGACGCTGGAGCGCGAATTGATCCTCGAGAACACCGTCGATGCGTTTCTCGGCCCGATCTCGCCCGACGGCAGCCACGCCGCGCTCACCAAAGTGCATCTCAGGAGCGATACCGACATCCTGCTGTGGCGCCGCGAGACCGGCGAAATCACGCCGCTGGTGACCGACGAGGGCGAGGTGGCCAACAGCCCCGAGACCTTCAACGCCGACGGCACGCACCTGTTCTATACCACCGACCGCGGCTCGGAGTTCGATTACCTGGTCTCGCGCAATCTGGAGACCGGCGAGGAGAGCGTCGTGCTGCAGCCCGAATGGGACGTGACCTACGCCAGCCGTTCCAGCGGCGACAGCTACTTGGTCGTCGGCATCAACGAGGACTCGCGTACCGCGCTCAAGCTGCTGGATGCCACCGACTTCGGCGAAGTCGCGCTGCCGCAGATGCCCGACGGCAACGTCACCTCGGTCGAGTTTTCCGACGACGATTCGCAGATGGCGTTCTACTTCAGCGCCAGTCGCCGGCCCAGCGACCTGTTCGTGGTCGGCATGGCAGGCGAGGGCGCCGAGGCGCGCGCGCTGACCTCGTCGCTGAACCCGGAAATCGACATCCAGCACCTGGTCGACGGCGAGGTCATCCGCTTCGAGTCCTACGACGGGATGGAGATTCCCGGCATCCTGTACCGCCCGCACCAGGCATCGGCCGACACGCCGGTGCCGGCGCTGGTGCGCGTGCACGGCGGGCCCGGCGGCCAGGCGCGCATCGGCTACTCGGCGCTGAATCAATACCTGCTCAACCACGGCTACGCGCTGTTCGACATCAACAACCGCGGCAGCTCGGGTTACGGCAAGACCTTCTATGCAGCCGACGACCGCTGCCACGGCGAATGCGACCTGGGCGACGTGGTCGAGGGCAAGCAGATGCTGGCCGGCCTGGAGTGGGTCGACGCCGATCACATCGGCATCATCGGTGGAAGTTATGGCGGCTACATGGTGGCCGCGGCGCTCGCCTTCGCGCCCGAGGAATTCGACGTGGGCGTCAACATCTTCGGCGTCACCAACTGGCTGCGCACGCTCGAAAGCATCCCCGCCTGGTGGGGCCCGCAGCGCGAGGCGCTGTTCGCCGAACTGGGCGATCCGGCCGAAGACGCCGAACGCCTGCGCCGCATCTCGCCGCTGTTCCATGCCGACAACATCACCAAGCCGATGATCGTGCTGCAGGGCGCGAACGATCCCAGGGTGCTGCAGGTCGAATCCGACGAAATTGTCGCGGCCCTGGAAGAAAACGACGTGCCGGTCGAGTACGTGCTGTTTCCCGACGAAGGCCACGGTTTCCGCAACCGCGACAACGAGGTAAAGGGCTACCGGGCGATCCGCCAGTTCGTCGACACCCATCTGACCGGCAAGAACGGGCCTGAACGAGAGTAAGTACGTCGACAGAAATCGCCGTTTCGGTTAAACTGGATGGCTTGAATCGGGCAGCGCACCGCCGAACGGCCGGACTTACGGTTTGACGGTTTAAGGAGAGGTGGCAGAGTGGTCGAACCGAGTCGAAGGCGAGCCCGAAGGGCCAGCGACCTGAGGTCGCGCAGTAATGCGGCGGTCTCGAAAACCGTTAAGGGGTTTACGCCCCTTCGGGGGTTCGAACCGAGCGCAGCGAGCTCGATGTGGAAGCCGCGAAGCGGCTGGAACAACCCGGAGCGGTAGCGGAGGGCAAGCACCGAAGGTGTGCAGTCCATCCCTCCCTCTCGCGGCCCGCCGAGGGCCGCCCGGGCGCTAACCGGATCTACAATTTGACAGTTTCAGGAGAGGTGGCAGAGTGGTCGAATGCGGCGGTCTCGAAAACCGTTAAGGGGTTTACGCCCCTTCGGGGGTTCGAATCCCCCCCTCTCCGCCAGATACGAAAAGCCCGCCTTGTGCGGGTTTTTTCGTACCTGGCGGAGAGGGGGATTTGGGTTCGAACCCAAATAGCGCGACTCGCCCGCTTTGGCGCTTACCAGTCGGATCTGGACTTGTCCGCCAAGCCGCGCCAGAAGGCAGCTGGTTCGAACCGAGCGCAGCGAGCTCGATGCGAAGCAACCCGGAGCGAAGCGCAGGGCAAGCGGCGGAGCCGCGCAGTCAATCCCCCCTCTCCGCCACATACGAACAAGCCCGCCTTGAGCGGGTTTTTTCGTGTCTGGCGGAAAGGCGACCGGCGCCGGATTTGCTGGAAAATCCACTTCTTCGAGTCGACGAGCATCGAATGTAAAAGATTGTGTTCCTTTTGCCTGACGAGCCCGCCATGGACCCGATTGCTGCCGGAATTCCTATACGCTTGGTCGAAATAGGAAAATCGCTGGAAACGCGAAAGCATTTCAGCGCCGGGATTGCAGGCAATTGAGGAAACAGAATGATGGGAAAGCTCGAAGTTTTGCGCATGGCAGGAGCATGTTGGGTCATGGCGGCGTTGACGGCTTGCGACCACGAAGGCGCAACCGCCACCGGCGCAGTCGATGAAACGGATGTACCCGCCAGCGCGTTTACAGTCGTCGAGGCGAGCTTTGAGGAGCTGCAGGCCGCCATGGATGCCGAACGGATCACCGCACGCTCCCTGGTAGAGGAATATCTTGCTCGCATCGAGCGCTACGACGAAGAACTGGGCGCGGCTATCGCCGTCAACCCCGAAGCGCTGCGCGACGCAGAACGACTGGATCGAGAGCGTGCCGAGGGCCGCGTGCGCGGGCCGCTCCACGGGGTGCCCATCGCGCTGAAGGACAATATCCACACGACCGCGATGCCCACGACCGGGGGCAGCCTGGCCTTTGCGGGCTACACGCCGCCGTATGACGCCACCCTTGTGCAGCGACTGAAAGATGCAGGGGCGATCATCATCGCCAAGACCACGCTGACCGAGCTTGCCAACTGGGTCGCCACGGGTATGCCCAATGGGTACAACGCGCTCCATGGGTACAGCCTGAATCCCTACGATGCTCGTCCGGACCCGCGGTCATGCTGCAATGACGGTCGCGGCGTGCTGGATACCGGCGGGTCCAGTTCCGGCACCGGTACGGCCGCCAATCTGTGGGCTGCCAACGTGGGAACGGAAACCTCCGGGTCGCTGCAGATTCCGGCTAACAACACGATGCTTGCGGCGATCAAGCCTACCGTTGGTCGCGTCAGCCGACATGGAATCATCCCGATCACCGCCGACCAGGACACGGCCGGTCCGATGGCGAAGTATGTGGCCGACGCCGCGTCCCTGCTGATGGCCATGGAGGGTCTGGATCCGGAGGACGATGCCACCGGCGTATGCCGACCCCTCGCTGAAGCGGGCGCGGACGAGATGTTCCGTAACGATGGCCTGGCCGGCGCACGGATCGGAATTCCACGCCCTTTTTATTACGACGCGGTGATTCCGCCCGGCGAGGAGGATCCGCGCGGCGGACTCGCGCCGGCGGAGGCCGAGGTGATGCGCAAGGCAATTGCGGTTCTCGAGGCGCAGGGCGCGGTCATCGTCGATCCGGCACCGATACCCAGTACCGTGAGCAACGATCCCGAGGACAACCAGTTATTGTTCGGCAACTGCTACGACCTGCCTCAGGGCAAGGGCGGCGACGCGAATTGTTCGGTCGTCATGAAGTACGGTATGAAGCGCGACTTCAATCGCTGGCTCGCCACGCTCGGGAATTCGGCGCCGGTGGCGTCCCTGGCCGCGCTGCGCGGGTTCAACCTGGCCCATCGCGCACAGGGGGCCATTCGTTATGGCCAGGCGCAGCTGGACATCTCCGACGAGATGGACGTCGAAGCCGACCGGGCACGCTATAAAGCCGACCGGCGAAAGGACCTTCGTCTGTCGCGCGAGGAGGGCATCGACGCCGCGCTTGAACGCCATGACCTCGATGCCTTGCTCATGCCCGCGTGGAGAGGCGAGAACATCATCAACAAGGCCGGCTATCCCGCCGTGAGCGTGCCCTTTTCGGCGGTCCCCAACGTGACCGATCCGCCGCTGCCGGCAGACTTCGACACCAAGCCGATGCCTTTCGGCGTGACGTTTGCCGGCACCGCCTGCAGCGAACCTCGCCTGGTGGCGCTGGCCTATGCGTTCGAACAGGCCACCCAGGCGCGCAGACCGCCGGCGTTGCCATGAAGGATCGGGCGCTCGCGCTCGTCGTTGGCCTGGCCGTCCTGGTCGGGCTCGCAGCGTCCGCGGGCGCCGAGGTCGATCTGCAGTCGGCGCTGGAGCGGGCGTACCGTGATTATCGCGGGCTCGACGAGGGCCGAAACGCGCAATATATCCCGGCGCTGGCGGAAGCCGATTCGAAACGCTTCGGCCTGGCGGCGGTGACCGTCGACGGCGAAGTGTTCACGGCGGGTGACGCCGACGTCCCGTTCGCGATCATGTCCGCGGCCAAGCCCTTCACCCTGGCACTGGTCCTCGAGCAGCACGGCCGTGCCTTCGTTCGGGAAAGGATCGGTGTGGAGCCTACCGGGGAGCCGTTCAACGCCCTGGAGGACGACTTCGCGACCGGCAGAGCCCCACTGAACCCCATGGTCAACGCCGGCGCCATCGCCACCGTCAGCCTGGTCGAGGCGAAGGATTCCGATGCGCGCTGGTCTCTGATCCTCGATCGCTACGGCGTTTTCGCCGGGGAGCCCCTCGAAATCATGAATCGCGTGTATGACTCCGTGGGCGGCAGCAACTTCCGAAATCGTGCGTTGGTCAATCTGCTGGAGGAGAAGGGGCGCCTGGGAGCGGATCCCTTGTCGAGCCTGGAGGTCTACAATCGCCAAAGCAGCGTGGGTGTCACCGCGCGACAGCTGGCCACCATGGGTGCGACCCTCGCCAACGGCGGCCTGAACCCCCGGACCGGCAAGCGCGCAATCGCGCCCGCACTCGTCGATGAAGTGCTCGCGGTAATGCTGATGGCGGGGTTTTACGACGAATCCGGCCGCTGGGCCTACGATGTCGGGCTACCGGCAAAAAGTGGTGTCGGCGGCGGGATCGTCGCCGTGGTACCCGGCCGCATGGCGCTTGCGGCTTACTCGCCGAAGCTCTCTCCAGCCGGCAACAGCGTAAGAGGCATGCGCGCCCTGGCGTCGATCGCCGAAGACCTTGGGTTGAGCCTCTTCACGAGCCACCCGAAAGGGCGCGCGACTGGATCAGGAAAAGCAGCCGTTCAGCCAGATAAGCGCGATAACTACGAGCCCTGGTGAGCGCGGGTTTCGGCGCCGGGTTCGGCGGTCGAAGGCCCGCCATCATCCCGAACGGAAGCTTGAAGGCGTGAATCAGAGTGCCGCGGCGCCGAATGTGTCGCAGCGTGCCGGGTCACCCCTGTCGAAACCCCGGCGGAACCAGCGCACGCGCTGCTCGGCCGTGCCGTGGGAGAAAGCATCCGGTACGACTTCTCCACCGGAACGCCGCTGCAGCGTGTCGTCGCCGATGGCCGTGGCCGTTGCGAGGGCCTCCTCGATATCGCCGGGTTCCAGCCAATCGTGCCGCTGCTGTGCGTGATGGGCCCAGACGCCGGCAAGGCAGTCGGCCTGGAGTTCCTGGCGCACCAGCAGGCCGCCGTCTCCTTCGACATTGCGCCCGGCGCGTCGTGCCGCGATGACCGGAGCGGACATGCCGGTGACGGTCTGAACGTGGTGGCCGACTTCGTGCGCGATGACGTAGGCCTCGGCAAAATCACCGCCGCCGCCCAGCGAACGCCGCATTTCGGTAAAGAACGAGAGGTCGATGTAGATCTGTCGATCGGCCGGGCAATAGAACGGTCCCATGGCGCTGGAAGCGCCGCCGCAGGCCGATTGCACGCGATCGCTGAACACGATCAGCCTCGGCGCCGGGTAGCGCTGTCCGATCAGCGCCTTCCATACGTCTTCGGTTTCGCCCAGGATGCTCTCGACGAATGCGATCGCCGGGTCGTTCGGGTCCGGCGCCGGGCCGCGCGACTCGCCGGTCGGCGCGGTGCCGCCCATTTCAGCGACCAGCCCGAGCATTTCGACCGGGTTCTTGCCCAGCACAAGACCGATGATCACCACGATCACGATCCCGACCAGGCCCATGCCGCCACCTGCTGCGACGCGACGTCCGCGACGGTCTTCGACGTTATTGCTGCGGCGTGCTCGTTTCCAGCGCATTTCAAGGTTCCGGGGAGCTTGGCAAACTGAAGTCTACACCGGCCCGGCTTACATCCAGCGAAGATTTCGGTAAGGTAAACGACCATTTTTTCGGAAACCTTGCCATGTTGAAGTTCCTGCCTCGCTCGCCTATTGCATTCGCTGCTGTCGCCGTTCTCGCGCTCTTCTCCGGCGTGCTTGCTGCGGACGATGCCGCGCTCACCGAGACCGAGCAGCGACTGGTCGAAGCCGTCGACGCCCGGCAGGACCAGGCGCTGGACCTGCTGGAGCGGGCGGTGAATATCAACAGCGGCTCGTTCAACCTGGCGGGCGTGCGCGAGGTCGGGGCTTTGTTCGATGCGGCGTTCAGCGAGGCCGGGCTGGAAACCGAGTGGCTGGACGGCAGCGCCTTCGACCGCGCCGGGCACCTGGTGGTGCGCAATCGCGCCGATCGTGATGATGATGATCACGACAATGGCGGGCCGCACTTCGTGATGATCGGGCACCTGGATACCGTGTTCGAGCCGGACAGTCCGTTCCAGCGCTTCGAGCGCCTGGGCGGCAATCTCGCGCGCGGGCCGGGGACCACGGACATGAAGGGCGGCAACGTGATCATCCTCGAGGCGCTCAGGGCGCTGGACGCGGTCGGCGCGCTCGACGACATGCAGGTGACGGTGGTGCTGATCGGCGACGAGGAATCGTCGGGGCGGCCGCTTTCGCTGTCGCGCGCGGCGTTGATCGAAGCCGCCACCGAAGCCGACATCGCGCTGGGCTTCGAGGACGGCGACAGCAATCCGGAGACCGCGGTGATCGCCCGGCGCGGCTACACCGGGTGGCAGCTCGACGTCAGCGGAACTCCGGCGCATTCGTCGCTGATCTTTCGTGACGACGTCGGCTACGGTGCGGCCTTCGAGACGGCCCGCATCCTCGACGGTTTTCGACGCGAACTGGCCGGCGAGCAATACCTGACCTTCAACGCGGGCCTGGTGCTGACCGGCACGACCCTCGAACACGATGCCGCCAACGCCGCCGGCCAGGCCTTCGGCAAGCCCAACGTGATCCCCGAGCGTGGCGTCGTGACCGGCGATCTCCGGACGCTCTCCGCCGAGCAGGAAGCGTCGGCCCGCAAGCGCATGCAGACGATTGTCCGGGATCATCTGCCGGGGACCTCGGCGACAATCGCGTTCACCGACGGCTATCCACCGCTGGCCCCGACCGAGGGCAACCGGCGCCTGCTGTCGCTCTATGACCAGGCCAGCCGGGACCTGGGCTTCGGCCCGGTCAGTGCGGTCGACCCGGCCGCCGCCGGGGCCGCCGATATCTCGTTTACCGCCGGGCTGGTCGAGATGGCGCTGGACGGTCTGGGCCTGATGGGCAGCGGGGGACACACCACCGACGAAACCGCAGATCTATCGACGCTGCCGTCCCAGACCAAGCGCGCCGCGCTGCTGATGTATCGCCTGTCCGTCAACCACAGAGATTGAGTCTCGCGTGAATCCGGAGCACGGGTAGCCCGGATAAGTGAAGCGCACCCGGGGAAGCGGCTTCCGATGGCTTCTGGTTTCCCGGGTGCGGCCCAGGGCCTTACCCGGGCTACGCAAGCGTTCGGGCGTTGCCCAGGCATTGAGAAGCCAGGGGAATTGCCGGCTTCAGTCCATCATTTCCGCCAGGCGCGCCCGCGCCTGGTCGAAGCGCGCCCGCATCCGGCTGATCTCGACGTCGCCGTAGGCTTCGAGCGCCTGCTTCTCGGCCGCGTCGATGGCGCGGGTCAGGTCGGCGGCCGCGGCTGCTCTTGCAGCGGGTTCCGTCGAGCCGATCTCGCCGATCCAGACCGGCGAGGAGTGGGCGAACGGGCGGGCGTGCATCGACGGCCATGCGTCCTGGCGCTGCTCTCCGGCGTAAGCACGCACGGCGATCCAGCCGCCTTCGGGCAGATCGATCTCGCCGGTCAGCGTGCGGGTTTCTCCGGCTTCGACCCCGTCGAGGGTTTCGACGATCTTGCCGTTGACGACGATCTCGACGACTTCGATATCGGTGGCGCTGGCCAGCGTGACCCGCCAGCCGCGGGTGCCGGCGGCCGTCACATCGCCGGGCCGGGCGCCGTCGTCCATCTCGAAGACAAGCGCCGGACCCGTGGTCAGAAAGCTTCGGCCGGCGGCCGCGGCTTCGATGACCGCGTCGGCGGAGGTGTCGGAGCTTCCGGTTCTCACGTAAGCACGCCCGGTGCCCATGGCCGGGGTGCGGTGGAAATCCACCCAGCCGTCGGTGCCGGACATCGCGGCGATGGGCTTGCCGATGTTGAGCAGGCGGTACCAGACCTCGGCGTTGCCCAGCGGGCTGGTCCAGGCGCAGACCAGCTCGATGCCCATGCGCTCGGCGAGCACGCCGTCGGAGATCAGTTCGAGTGGAATCGGTCCGTCTTCGAGGTGGGTGAACGGATCGCGGTCGGTGCCGATCGGGTGGACGTAGGTGGCGAACGCGCCGTGCGCGTCGGCGAACTCGAAGACTTCGCCGTTGGTGCGGTCCGGGTCGCCCAGGGTCGGATTGTTCGGCCCGAAGAACCACGGTGCGAACGGGGTCTCGACGTTCAGCAGGCCGATATGCCCGTGGAAGTGCGAGCGTACTTCCTGGCCCTGGTGCACGGTGTGGCCGTCGCGGGTGGTTTCGGTGCCGAGAATGCCGCGATCGACGCGGCGCTCCCAGCGGTTCCACGACATCGGCGCGAGCTGGTCCAGCGCCTCGCCGGCCAGCAGGCGCAGCGCGTCGTCGTGGTCGGCGCGGTGGTGACCGTCGCCGTTCAGGTGAACGTGATGGTCGGCCGACACGTAGCCGGCGGCCGCTGCGTCCCAGATCTTCGAGACGGCCAGCTCGGCTTCGGCTGACTGACCGCCGCGGACCCGGACTTCGGTTTCGGCCACCTGCGACATGGGGCCACGTGCGGCGAGCACGGTGTAGCGGCCGGCCGGAACGCTGAGCTCGGTTTCGCCTTCGACGTAGAAGTAATGGCGGCCGGTCTGCGGGTCGACGTAGGTGGCGTCGCCGGAATACGCCACCGGGTGGCCGTCCGCGTGGCTGATCGAGACCCTGGCGGTGACCGGCTCGCCGCCGGCATCGGTCAATGAAACCGAAAGCGTGCCGGTGGGTGCCGCGTAGTTCCAGTTCGTGATCCGGACCGGCTCAGGTGCGCCGCCATAGGTGGGCAGGCGCATCAGGCGGAACTGGCGGCGGTCGTCGAGCTCGACGAAATAGACGTGTTCGCCGTCGGCGCTGAATGCCGGCGTCATGGCGTAGGGATGGCCGTCGGTGAGCCGGTGGCGCACGCGCGGGTCGTCGAGATCCATGGTCCACAAGTGGTAGTCGTTGTCGATGGGCGCGCTGTAGACGATCAGCCGCAGCTCCGGATGCACGTCGGCGGTCAGATGATAGGTGAGTGTCTCGGCGTGCGCGATGCGGTCATAGCCGGAAACGAAATCACGCTCGCGCAGAACGCGGTGTGCGCCGTTGCCGTGCAGGTACAGCAAACCGTTGCCGCCGGGCAGCCGCCGAGCGTTGCGCACCACCTGGTCGAGGTCGGTCAGCGTTTCGTCGGTCCCGGCCTCGAGATGGCGGCGTCGCAGTTCGAGGCTGCCGCTTTCCCCACTGGTATAGAAAAGGTGTTTGCCGTCGGCCGAGAATTCGGGGTCGAGCTCGATGGCCGGCGTGTCGATGACCTGCTCGTCGCCGCTGCCCATATCGAGCAGCACGACGGCGGTGTCCTCGCCGGCATCACGCACGAACGCCAGCCGGTTGCCGTCGGCCGACCAACGCGGACGCCCGTCCACGCCGGGGCCGTTGGTCAGGCGGGTCGCCTCTCCGGTTTCCAGGTCCATCAGCCAGAGCCATCCCTGCGCGGCGAACGCCAGCCTCTTCCCGTCCGGCGCCGGGGCGGGATCGACCGGGCCGTGCGAGAGGATGGGCAGTTCGTGCTGTTCCAGGTAGACGTGGTGGCCGAAGTCGTCGAGCTTGGAATAGTGGTTGGTCCACTGGGCATCGGCTGTTTGTGCGATGGAAGTTGCCAAAAGTACGGCGATTGCGAAGGCGATGGCATGGCGGTTCGTCATGTTTTTTCCTGCGTTCGGATTTGCTGAGCGCAACTATTGCACAAATCGTTCGGACGCGAAGCGAGTGTGTTGCTGCGGCGTCCTTGGTTCCCCCCTGCGATGTTTTTGTCGTCCCGGACCAGCTCCGGCCGACCGGGTACGAGAGGCGCCCGGGCTTTTATTGTTCGGGCTTGGTGAAGATCGCGACGTTGGCGTGGGGAATTTCCATCTTCCAGCCCATTCGCCCGGCGACGAATGACAGGGTGGATTCTCGGTAAAACACGACGTGAGTGGGATCGCGGCGGTAGTGCCATCCGACAAAGCGGGCGTCGTCGGTCTGGAAGACGGTCATCACGCCGAGCAGGCCGCCCGGGCGGAGCAGGGCGTCGAGCCGCCGGAATTCTTCGGCCGGGCGGTGCATGTGCTCGACCACTTCGGTGCAGGTGATGAAGTCCCATGTTTCGCCCAGCGGGCCGGCATCGGGGTAATAGACGGGATCGTAAAGACGAATCCGGTGGCCTGACGCTTCGACCATTGCCGCCAGCGCTGGCCCGGGGCCGCAGCCGTAATCCAGGCCGGCCGATTGAGGCGCGAGACGCTCGAGCATCGGGGTGGCCAGTCGGGCGAGAAATCGACGGTAGCCCGGGTCGTCGACTTCGTTGCGGTGCTTGTCGTACTCGCGCCTTTCTTCGAAACGGTCGGGACGCTGCGCCGGCGTCAGAAAGGTCGCCTCGCAGGTATCGCAGCGCAGGTACTCGCGACTGCCGGCTTCGGCGAAGAAGCGTGTGGACGCTTCTTCGCAGACCGGACAGGCCGGCGCCGGGCTCATCGCGGTGTTACTGCGCGTCGAGATGGTCTCTCAGGTCGTCGAGGTAATCGCGGATTCGTGCGGCGTTCTTGCCCAGGTCGCTGCCGCCGACGCGCGACTTGGAACGAACGTCGAGGATGCTGCCGCCATCGATTTCGCGCACACGTATGACGATGTCGTCCTTGAAGCCGTACCAGAGCGTCGTGTCGGTGGCCTCTATGCGCCCGTCGGCGGTGACCGCGCTGACGATTTCCCAGCCCTGTTCCCTGGCGGTATCCTCGGCCAGTTTCACTAGGGCTTCGGGGGCCATCCCGGTTTCCAGCGGTCCGAGGTCCGGGTAGCCTTCGCGCTGCTGAGCCGCAACCTCTTCGCCGGCATATTCGGAGGGGTTGGGCGCATCTTCGCGCAGCGGCCTCACGTCGACGAATTCGGGCGGATTGGTGGTGTCGGTGGTGATGTCGTGGATGAACGGCAGGCTTTCTGCCGTGCTGCGGACATAGACAGGCACCGCGGCGACGCACAGGCCAAGCACAAGCGCGGCGACCAGCGGCACTGTCTGCCCGGTGCGTGTCCTGGGAATCACGAGGAACACGATCGCCAGGAGTGCGCCCGCGGCGCCGGCGAACAATGCGTAGCGCATCGTATCGAGGAGGCCGAAGCCGAGACCCCAGAGTCCCATTCGATAACCGGGTCCGCCGATCAATAGCAGTACCAGCGCAATGATGGACAGGACCAGCGCGATTCGTGAAATTTTCATCGGGTTCCTTCGGTGCGATTTGAAACACGATTGTGCCACGGACGGAATGACGGCCCGCAAACTGTTGTCGCATAATGACGCGGTACACGAATCAGCCCGACCCACCGATGAGCACATCCTTAGACACACTCCGTTGCGCCCTGGTCCAGGCCGATACCCGCTGGGCCGATCCGGACGCCAACCGGGAGAATCTCGCGCGCCTGATGGACAGCGCGCCGGACTGCGGCCTTTACGTGCTGCCGGAAACCTGCAACACGGGTTTTCTCGGCGACGAGGACCTTGAGAAGGCCGGCCGGGAGGCCGAGATCCGCGACGGGGCAGAGATGGCCTGGCTTGAGGCACAGGCCCGTGATCGCGACGCGGCGATCGCCTGCAGCATTGTCGTGGAAGAAGATGGAAAGCTGTTCAACCGGTTCGTGCTGGCGCAGCCGGGCGCCGAGAGCGCAATCTACGACAAGCGGCACCTGTTCGGGTTCGGCGGGGAGGGGAAGCGTTACACGGCGGGCGACCGGCGGGTGCGTGCGAAGCTCTCAGGGAGACGGGTGGATCTGCAGGTCTGCTACGACCTGAGGTTCCCGGTCTGGTGCCGCAACGACAATGCGTTCGACCTGCAGATTTTCGTCGCGAACTGGCCCAATCCGCGGGTGGACGCGTGGCGGACCCTGCTGAAAGCGCGGGCGATCGAAAACCAGGCCATGGTCATAGGCCTAAATTGCGTCGGCGTGGACGGAAAAGGCGTTGTCTATCCTGGCAGCTCCGGCGCATGGAATGCGCTGGGCGGATCGCTGGTGGGGCCGCTGGACGACCGCGAACAGGTTGCGACCTTCGATCTTGATTTCGCTGCGCAGGATGAAATCCGCAAGAAATTTCCGTTCCTGCCGGATCGGGATGGTTATTCGATCGAGCGTTGAGCAACCCGCCGAAAGTTGAAAAAAGCGAAAAACGAAAAGCGGCGCACGAAGATGGCACCAAGGACACGAGGAAAAGCGCTGAAACTTCAGGTGCCTGGAGATGGGTTTGCCCGCATCAGCCAACAGTTCTGTAGCTTGGGCAAGCGAAGCTCATCCGGGACCTGAATTGGAAAGGCGTCGGACGCGCGCTGCTGGGGTTACGAACCTGAAAGATCGACAATCGGGACGTGTCGAAGGCAAAGACTCTTCTTCGTGCTCTTCGTGTCCAGCTTGTGAGGCTTTTGACTTGCCAAAGGTTGCGCATTACGCTGGCTGTTAGGCCTTCGAGGGCGAAGTCGTCGCCGCTGAATATCCAGATGTCGTCGTATTCCGGGTTGGCCGCTTCGAGCGCTATGCGGTCGCTTTACGGACGCAGGCGCTTCACGGTGACTTCGTTGCTGATCCGGGCAACGATGATCTACCCGCTACATGCATCGGGCGTCCGGTGGACGGCGAGAAGGTCGCCGTCGAGAATGCCGGTGCCCGCCCACTTCATTCAGCAACTATATAACGACTTGGTAGCCAGGCGCTGCTGTTCGCGCTCGTCTATCGGCAATGCTGGTGCACCGGGTCGATCCAAAAGTTTGAAAGACGCCCCGGTCTGGAAACAGCCTTAGAAAAGAAAAGACCCAAGGTTAGGCTCGAAAGCTCGGTAGAACAAGTCGCCATCGTAATCAACGCCGGCATTAGAATCGGTCCGCTCGCGCCACAGGTAGACAATATCGGCGTCGACCACCGGATACCTGTGATCAAACTCTCCTACCTTGCCTTTCCGGAACTCGATGACCTTGCCGACTACCGTTGCTTCGCGGGCCTTGCCGAATACCTCAGGATCGACGGACTCGTTGCGGCAGGCGAGGAAACGGCCGACCGTTTTATCGGTATGCCGGGGCCGGCCTGT
>Ga0209936_1001110_pt1 | contig 14874 bp, 6 predicted proteins | sample SalPonR1_A_D1_MG_FD_185694 | JGI IMG/M metagenome (GOLD analysis project Ga0209936, IMG submission 185694) | Salt pond soil microbial communities from South San Francisco under conditions of wetland restoration - Salt Pond MetaG R1_A_D1_MG... ... | reverse complement strand
TCGGCAGCTCGGACTCCTGCTGGCGAGCGCGCTCCTGGCGGCTGCCGCCATGCAGTCGGCCGGGGCGTCGTCGGTGGTGGAGAGGACCACCGCGGACAACGACTCACTGTCGTTCGGACTCGGATATCTCGGCGGTACCCACGTGGCGAGCATACCACTCGGTCTGGCGCCGCCCCCCGCTGACGTGGTTGCCGAGATAGCCGGTTACAGTGCCGAGGTCGGCATGAAGTTCCTGCCGCCACCGCTGAGCCCGCCGGGCGATCTCGAGCTGACACCGAATGCGCGCAGCACGACCCTCGATTCGTCGGCTATCTGCGTCTATCGCTTCGAAGAAGCGCTCGCCGCCGACGCCAACGAGCGTGGCATCGAGGAGGACTATGCCAGCACCTTCTTCGTCCCCTACAACCCCCTGGACGACGTCTGGGGCGATCTCGGTCGCCCCTGGGTGGTCCACCCTTCGGGGGACATCACCGTTTCCGTCGAGAACGAATTCCTCGCTGGCGATATCGTCCACCCGGAGTTTCCCGAAGGCCGCCACCGGCTGGCGTGGCGCGCCGACATGTACATGAATCCCGTCCTGGACATCGTGCTGCCCACGGTCCTCATCCCCGTCTCCGCGTATGCCGAGAGCCGTATCGCCAAGACCGCCGCGGCGAAGCTCGCCCTGAGCGACGGGAGTGCGAAGCTGTCTGCGAAGGGCCTCACCATGCTGTTCGAACTGGCCATCGACGCCGGACTCGCGGCGGCGGACGAGGGCATCAGCGCCACCGAGTGGAACCAGCGCGAATCGGTGATCACGGCGCGGAACCGCGGCACGCAGTTCCTGACGGTCTGGGACATCCACATGCCCTTCCTGCGCGACGCGCAGACCGGCAGTACCGGGATCGAAGAACAGCTGATAGAGCTGGAGGCAACGGATTTCGGGGGCGTGCGTTTCGCCCGCGTACGCGAGCAGCTGCGAGCACGCTTCGAGCCGGTGGACCGCTGCGGCAAGCCGTTCTTCACCGACACGGACGAGGCCGATGCGCGCCTGTTCCCCATCGGCGAAGAGAGCGTCGTCACCTGGGAGAGCCGCGAGCGCGGGGGCGGGCCTTATCGTACCGACGTCGAGACGCTGGCGGACAACCAGCGCTGGGTCGACGGCGGGGAGAACGTGATCACGACCCTGATCCAGCGTATCCGGGTGGTCGACACCCAGGCACCGCTACTGCTGGTCCCGCCCGGTTTCGCCCGCTATTCCGAGACCGGCATCGATCTCACGGCAGAGGACTTCCCCCTGGGGCGGCCCCGGGTCGTGGACCTGGCGGATCCCGCGCCGCAAGTGACGAACGACGCCGGTGATTTTCTCGCCCCGCCGACCGCCGATGAGGGCGGTCGGCGCTATCTCGTGCAATGGCAGGCCACGGACGCCTCGGGCAATGTCACCGAGGCGTCTGCGGACGATCCCGACCAGTACACCCAGGTCGTGACCCTCAAGGTTCCGGGCACCAATACAGCGCCGACGGCGACGCCGGCCAGCGCCGCGACCATAACCTCCGAGCCCGTCGAGATCCTGCTCGGCGGGCAGGACGGCGATCTCATCGACGGCCGCTACGATCCCCTGGATTTTCGTATAGAGAATCTGCCGGCGCACGGCTACTTCGAGGCCCCGGACTATCCGTTCTTCATCGAGGACTTCCGCATCACTCCGGTCGGCGAGCGGGCAGAGGGCGACAAGATCACCCGCACGAGCCCGCTGGGCGAACTCGCCCAGGGCTTCGTCGATACTCTCGCCAGCGAGCGCGGCACTTATCTCAATCAGAACGTCTGCCTCGCCAGCCCCGGCACGCCGGGCGCCGACGACCTCGGCAACGTGATCCCCGTGGACTTCGTCTACCAGCCCACCCACGTCTACGTGAGCGACGACAACCGCTACTACATCCGCGACAAGTTCTTTCTCTGCGGCGAGACGCCGGACCTCCACCTCGATGTCTCCGGCCAACTGCCGGCCATCCCGCGCATCTCCGTCTGGGACGAGAACGGGGAGTTCCTCGCCATGCGCGCGCTCTATCCCACCGCAGACCCGGCCTACGACGACACGGGCCTCGTCACCAACGAATGGCCGCAGGACGAGTTCACCGTCGACCACAACGGTCGATTCTGGGTCGTCTTCGAGAGCATCGTCACCAGCTTCGGCCAGGATCTGACTTTCCGCAGCCTGGACGCGGATCTCGGCGATCCCCGTGCCCACGGCAGCACGTCCTACAACGAGACGGACGTCATCTACGGCCGGGAGGTGAAGGGCGTCGTCGGCGAGTCGGGCTGGGACCTCCTCTACGAGCTGCACTTCAACGGCGTGCACGTGCGCCCCTCCACCGACGACCCCGACCTCTCCGCCGACGAGCAGAAGATCGGCGTGCTGGACGACTCCGGCATCGCGACCCTGGAGGAGGACCCGGACCCGCCCCTCGACGGCTCGGCGCTGATCATCGGCGGTCTGGACCTGACCGAGACCTCGCTGCGCGGCACCGACATCGCCGTCGACAGTGAAGGACACGTCTACGTGCTGGAGCCGCGCAAGAACCGCATCCACAAGTGGGCGCCCACCACCCGCGACGCCCTCGGCGAGTGGCAGCTCGGCGAATACATAGGCTGGATGGGCAGCTGTCTTGCGAACAAGGCCGACCCGGACACCGGTGTGCCCTACAACGGCTGCGACGAGGCGACGGGCACCACCCGCGGTTACGCCTGCACGGACGATACCTGCACCCAGGCGCTGGATGGCAGCGGCGAGTGGGCGACCGCCGGCAGCGAGCCCGGCCAGTTCGACACACCGGCCGACATCAAGATCGACCCGAACGACCTCCTCTACGTGGCGGATACGGAGAACTTGCGCGTGCAGCGCTTCGGCGACGACGGCACCTTCGCCGGTCAGGCCGAGTCCACCGGCACGGGGGTGAACCAGGGCGAGGAGCCGGGCTTCATCCTGGGCAACATGGGCAAGCCGAAGCGCCTGTCGGTCAACTCGAGTTCGTTCTTCGTCATCGAGCCCGACAACGACAACGGCGACGACTTCGTGCATGTGTTCAAGACACTGCCTTTCTACGACGTGACGGACGACAGCGCCAAAGTGAAGTACGTCTCCCGCTTCGATTTCTACGACGACGTCGACGCTTTCAGCTACCTGGTGGACGACGGCATCGACGAGAGCGCGCCCGCCACCGTGACGGTGAGCGTCGACCGCGCTTTCCGCCCGCCGGAACGCCTGCGCTCGCAGTGCTACGGCGACGAGACGCTGGACGAGCCCGTGCGCTGCGAACTGGACGAGGACGGCGCCATCTACGTCCGTCTCAGTTCCTACGATCCGGACGGCTTCGTGAGCACCGGCGGCCTCGATACCCATACCTTCACGGTCGATCCGGCGCCGTCCCGGGGCACGCTGACCGAGATCGCCACCCAGGACAACTCCGTGGTCTTTCGCTATACGCCGGAGGCGGACTACAGCGGCGACGACGGCTTCGGGTTCAGCGCCAGCGACGGGGCCCTGAGCGCAGAGGAACCCGGCGAGGTGCGGCTGCTGGTCCGCCCGGTGCCCGACCCCGTCGTGCCCGAGCTGCCGGGCGACCTGAAAGCTGCGCGGGGCTTCAACCGTACCGTGACGGCCGAGTACTCCGACGCCGACGAAGACCCGGCGGAGGAACAGGAGGTTCTCTCGATCGCGTGGGGCGACGGCGTGGTAGCGACCGGTCCCGACTGGACGGCTTCCGGCCGCCGGGACCTCAACGACCGCGAGATCGATCCGCACCTGCCCGCGGGGCCGGGCACCGGCTACCTGGTCGGCAGCCACACCTGGCAGACGACCGGCCCGAAGGCGCTCACTGTGGTGATGTACAACGATCCCGCCCTCGGGCTCGAGAACAGCGTGGCGACGACCACCGTAGAGGTGATCGATGCGACGGTGGTGACGGCGAAGCTCGGCGAGCCCGCGGACCCGGTCCAGCCCGACGCACCGTTTCCCCTGCGGGTCGAGGTCACCAACCTGCGGCCGGATGGCTGGGCGGGCCTCGCCGCCGGCAACGTGCGGATATCGATCGACATCCCCGAGGGCCTCGACCTCGTCTCGCTCGACCCCCGCTGCAGCCAGGGCGAGCGGCTCGATTGCGCGTTGGGCGAACTGGCCCAGGGTGCGACGGCACGCATCGAACTCGCGGCCATCATCGGTCTGCAGGCAGCCCGGGAGGAGCAGTCTTTCCCGCTCCGGACCGAACTCTTCGACGACGGGCCGAAGATCAGGGACGAGAACGTCTCCGTCCTGTCGGTGTCGGTGGCCGATGCCGACAACGACGGTGTCATAGACGTGGACGACGCCTTCCCCGAGGATCCGGACTACGCGAACGACGCCGATGGCGACGGCCTGCCGGACGAGTGGGAGGCCGACTATGGCTTCGATCCCGCGGTGGCCGACGACGCCGCCTCCGACGAGGATGGAGACGGCATCACCCTCGCCGGCGAATACCGGGCCCGCAGCTTCCCGAAACTCGCCGAGCGCCCGCTGGCAGAGGCCGGTGCGAGGCTCAGCGCGCCGGACACCGGCGCCGAGGACCGCTTCGGCCAGGCGCTGGCCGGCGGCGACTTCAATGACGACGGCTATGCAGACCTGGTCATCGGCGCGCTCCTCTACGACGGGGCAGGCGCGGCGTTCATCGCGCTGGGTTCGGAGAATGGTGTGCTGTCCGAGCTGCGCGAGCTCCGGCCGGCGAGCGGCAGCGTCGCCTACGGCCGCGCCGTCGCTGCCGGCGACTGGAACGACAGCGGCTACCCGGACGTCGCCATCGCCAGCACGAACGGCATCGATATCCACTACAACAACGGCGAGATCTACGAGACGCCGGATCGGCAACTCGCCGGCCTCGAGACCGGCGCCGACCTGGGCACGTTCCTCGCGAGCGGCGACCTGGACGGCGACGGCATCGACGACCTGCTGGCGCTGAGCCACGTGGCCGGCGAGCGGGCCCGGGTGTACGTCTACCGCTCGACCACGGGCGGCCCGGACGGCGCGCCCCTGGTCCACGCGCTGGACGTCTCCTCGGCATCCGCCGCGGCGGTGGCCGACATCGACGGCGACGGCGCCTCCGACCTCCTCGTCGGCGGCGGCGAGAAGGTGACCGGGTATCTCGGCGCCGATAACGACTGGGCGGCGCCGGCGCTCGTGCCCGCGGCGTCCTTCGAGCTGCAGGCCCTGGAATCCGCCAGCCGCTTCGGCTTCAGCATCGCCAGCGGCGCCGACATCGGCGGCGACGGCATCGCCGACCTGGTGGTGGGTGCCTACGGCGGCCGCGGCCGCATCCACGTCTACGACAGCACCACGGCGTACTGGGTGGCCGACGTCGACGAGATCGTCAGCACCACGCCGCCGGTGCAGACCATCGCCGGCCGCGACGACGGCAGCGACCCCGGCGACACCCACGGCGACCAGTTCGGCGTGCGGGTGGCCCTGGGCCATCTCGACCGGGACGGCTACGCCGACGTGATGGTCGGCGCCAACCGCGGCGGGCTCGCCGATGCCGGCTACGTGCAGGTCTATCGCGGCGGCCCGGCCGGCCTCACCGCCGACCCGGAGACCGGCGAGGGCGACATCGACTACGACATGCTCGGCTACTACGTGGCCATCCCCGGCGACGTGGACGGCGACGGCGTCGACGACATCGCCGGCGGCGCGCCGGACATCGCCACCGCCCAGAGCCCGAACCCCGACGGCGGCTACGTGCGCATCTACCGCCATGCGCTGACGGCCGTCGATCCGGGCGACGACCCGGACGGCGACGGCGTCGCCACCGGCGCGGACAACTGCCCGGAGACGGCCAACACGGACCAGGCCGACCTCGACGGCGACGGCATCGGCGACGCCTGCGATACCGACATCGACGGCGACGGCACCAGCAACGAGTTCGACAACTGCCCGGGCACCGCCTCCGACGACCAGTCGGACCTGGACGGCGACGGCATCGGCGACGCCTGCGACGACGACATCGACGGCGACGGCGTGGCCAACGCCGACGACGCCTTCCCCCGGGACGAGCGCTACAGCGCCGACACCGACGGCGACGGCATGCCGGACGCCTGGGAGGCGGACAACGGCCTGAACCCGGAGGATGCCGGTGACGCCGACACCGACGCCGACGGCGACGGCCGCAGCAACGCGGACGAGTTCCGCGCCGGCGGCGACCCCGCTGCCGACGACGTGCCGCCCGAGCTCACGGCCCCCGCCGACGTGGTCGTGGACGCCATCGGCCCGCACACGCCGGTGGAGCTCGGCGGGGCGACCGCGAGCGATGCCCGCGACGGTGCACTCACCGCCTCGCCGGACCGGCAGGGACCGTTCCCGCCGGGCCGCCACATCGTGACCTGGCGCGCGGCGGATGCGGCCGGCAACGAGGCCGCGGACACCCAGCAGGTGGACGTCCTGCCGCTGGTGAACTTCGCCACCCGCGCCCTGCCGATGGGCGAGGGCACGGAGCGGGTGCTCACCGTGAGGCTGAACGGCCCGGCGCCGGAGTACCCGGTGGTGGTGCCTTACACGGTCAGCGGTACGGCGACCGAGGGCGAGGACTACGAGTTCGACAGCGGCGAGGCCGAGATCCGGTTCGAGGGCGGCGGTCTCGCCGGTAACCAGACACAGAGCATCATCCCCCTGCGCACCTTCGCCGATGCGCTGCCCGAGCCGGACGAGACGATCGTCATCCGCCTCGGCGACCCGGGCAACGCGGTCCTCGGCGCCGGCGACGAGGCCGTGGTCACGATCTCGGAAGCCAACCTGGCGCCCATCCCGAGCATCGACATCGTGCAGGCCGGCGAGCAGCGCACGACGGTGACCGCCGACGGCGGCGCGGTGCGGGTCAGCGTGGAGGGCGGCGACCCGAACGACGACGCGGTCGGCTATGACTGGAGCGCCAGCGACGGCGCACTGGTGCCGTCCGAGGGTTACGACGAACGGACCTTCACCTTCGACCCGGCCGGCGTGGCCGCCGGCACCTACCGGGTCACCGTAACCGCCACCGACGACGGCCTGCCGGCGCGCTCCGCCACCGTGCACCGCTACCTGCGGGTGGTGCCCGCCGCACCGGCCCTGGCCGCGGACGCCGACCGGGACGGCGACGGTGTCGACGACGCGGCCGAGGGTATCGCCGACCGCAACCGCAACGGCGTGTCCGCCTGGCTGGACCCGAGCGAGGACTGGCACCACCTGGTGGCCGAGACCGGTTCGCCGGCGATCCTGCAGGCGGAGGAAGGCAACATCCTCTCCCTCGGCCGCACCGCGCTTGCGAGCGGCGACGACGCCCGGGTGACCATGACCGACATCCGCAACCACGGCAGCGACGGCGGGCCGGCCTCGAACGTGGACGACGAGCGCTATCACTATCCGCTCGGCATCCACGACTTTGAGGTGCGCAGCGCCTTTGGGCCCGCCGACAGCGCGAGGGTGGTGATCCCCCTGCCCGAGCCGGTGCCTGCCGGTGCCGTCTGGCGCAAGTACGCGGCCAACCTCGGCTGGCAGGACTTCGTGGAGGATGCGCGCAACGCACTCGCTTCCGCCGCCGGCGAGCCGGGCATCTGCCCCGAACCGGGCAGCGCGCGCTACAGCGCCGGGCTCACGGCCGGCCACCACTGCGTGCAGCTCACGCTGGAGGACGGCGGCCCGAACGACGCCGACGGCGAGCGCAACGGCACCATTGTCGATCCGGGCGGTATCGCCATTGCGACCACCGGTCCGTCGGTGGACGCCGCCGGACTCGTCGTCGCCGACCGGGAGGTGGATGCCGGCGCCGCCGATGTGCCGCTGCTCCGCTTCGAGCTCGCGAGCGCGACGGCCGACGTGGTGCTGAGGCGCCTGACGCTCCGCGCCTCCGGCTCCGGCGACGACGCCGCCGACGTGCAGCGGGTCAGCCTCTGGCTGGACGCGAACGGCGACGGCGCCGTCGACGCCGGCGACACCCGGCTCGGCTCCGGTACCTACGCCGCCGACGACGGCACCCTGAACCTTGAGCCCGGCTCGCCCTTCGAGCTGCCCCAGGGCACCACCCGCTTCCTGATTACCTACGACTTCTGAAGGTGGCCGACATGATCACGATCCGCAGCACGAAGCGCCCCGCACTCGCCGCCGCCGTCGCCCTGTTGCTCAGCGCCTGCGGCGGCGGAGGAGGAGGCGGCGGCGACAACGGTAGCACCAACCCCCCACCACCGCCGCCGCCACCCCCGCCTCCGGCATCCGTCACCTTCACGGCGGAACTCACCGCCCTGGAGCTGGAGGACACCGCCACGGGCCAGCCGGTGGACGCTGCCGGCATGCCACTCCAAGGCGCCACCCTAACCCGCAGGTAGGAGGGGCTTCAGCCCCGAGCCTTTGCCGGCGAATCAAAGGGCCAGGTCCTCGGGGCAGGGCAGGGCGGCTGCCTCGATCTTTCCGTCACCTGCGGTTTCGTCCACGCGCTGTTGTCCGGCACTGCTCCGATGGTCCACACTCGGACCGTTACCGTCCGGTCGGTTCGAGGATTCGCGGCCGGGCGGGATTGGATCTGCACGCTCGGGGATATCCGATTTTTCCACGCCTTGCTCCCTGCGAAGGGGTGAATCGCAGTGCGAGCCAGGGAAGGCGGAGGTGCAGGAAAGCGCGCTTTACGATGACCATGACGGAGAAGAATATGAGTCGAATTCTGCTGACGGTCTCGCTGTGGGTACTGGCCGTTCCCGTCTCCGCCGCCCCCGCCATCGAGGTAATCGGCCTGCAGGTCATCCGCGAAAGTCCGGACGGGTTCCAACCGAATGTCACCCTGGTGGAGTTCCAGGTCGCCATGCCCGATGAACGCATCCTCGGCCTGTCGGAGGACTCCGCCATCGAGTCCTGGACCGACGACCAGGGCAAGAACCTGCTGCAGGAGGCGGAGCCGCCTGCCGACGATATGGGCATGGGCCAGGTCGTCAGCCGGGTGATCAGCAATATCCGTCATGACCGCGTCTCGGTGAACCGGGAAGGCAACGCCATCCTCATCACGGCGGTCACGGCGGCAATGCCGTCGAAGGGTGCCGGCACCCTGTCTCTCGACGGCAACCTCATCCTGCAGGTCGCCGGCGACGGCGAGCAGACCGTGACACTGGAGAACGTATCGCTGGAAGGGGATGGCTTCGGCCGCATCAGGTTCGACGTGAACGGCGAACAGCTCAGCTGCAGCCTCGATTCGGCCAGCGGCACGCCGCAAAAGAAGGTGAGTCGGTTCTATTGTTACGGCGAGGGGCTGAGGCCGCTGCGCCTCGTGGCGCGCGGTTCCGGGAGCGTGGACATCCCGGCCGGCAACGCGCGTCCCAACCTCATCGTCGTCGGGCCCACCGGGAACCTGACCATCGACGTGGTTCTGCCCGCGGAGGAGGATCTGGAGGTGCCGCTGGATCTGGACGTGGGGCTCGGGCTCGGGGGATAGGCGGTCGGAATCGCCGACGAACTCGAGGCCGCCGACGCCGACGCGCCCTGGCCGATGCCGCGCCGCTCCGGTTCCGCATTACGCGTCGCGACAGACTGCGGGAAGACTCCGGCGTCATGGCCGACCAGGTGCGCACCATCGATAAGCGGCGCTTCCAGGGAGAGATGCTCGCCAAACTCAACGGTGCCGAGCTGGCGCAGCTGACAGTCTATTGGTCGATCGTGCTCGGCCTGAACGCGTAGGAGGGGCTTCAGCCCCGACTTTAGCCCCGACTTTAGCCCCGACCCATTTCCCGATCGGGCCTGAAGGCCCTCCTACCCTGCTACGCTCGGGGAACGATGAGAGACTCGCCCTCCGGCTCGCCGTCACCCGGCGCCCTGACCACGGTCGCGCTGACCGCCGTAGCGATGATCGCCTTCGCGGCCAACTCCATCCTGTGCCGGATGGCGCTCGGTCAGGGGCTGATCGACGCCGCCAGCTTCGCGTCCGTCCGGGTCGCATCCGGGGCCGTGATGCTCGCGCTCATCGTCGCGCCGCGGTGGCGGAGGCAGGGGCGGGCGCCGGGCAGCTGGCGGGCCGCGGTGATGCTGTTCGGCTACATGGTGTGCTTCTCGTTTGCGTACGTGACGCTGGGTGCGGCCACCGGTGCGCTTATTCTGTTCGGCGCCGTGCAGGTGACCATGTTCGTTGCGGCGCTGCGCGCCGGGGAGTATTTCCCGCCGGTCTCCTGGGCAGGACTCGCGCTCGCGATCGGCGGTCTCGTCTGGCTGGTTTCGCCCGGCGTGACCGCGCCGGCGGCTGATGGCGCGGTGCTGATGACCATCGCCGGCATCGCCTGGGGCATGTACTCGCTGCTCGGCCGCGGCAGCGGCGACCCGCTGCCGGCCACCGCCAACAACTTCCTCTACTGCCTGCCGCTGGTACTGCTCGTGAGTCTCGCGTTCGTCGGCCGCTGGCACGGCACGGCGGCTGGCTTCCTGCTGGCCGTCGCCTCCGGCGCGGTCGCGTCGGGTCTCGGCTACGTGATCTGGTACGCGGCGCTCAAGGGGCTGACCGGCACCCAGGCGGCGACGGTGCAGCTGTCGGTGCCTGTGATCGCCGCCATCGGCGGTGTGATGCTGCTCGCGGAGGCCGTCACGCCCCGGCTCGTGATTGCGTCGGCGGCGACCCTGGGCGGGGTCGCCATCGTGCTCCTGCAGCGCTCGAATGTCCGCTGATCAACGAGAATCGGCACACGTTGTACTGGCATCCGTCAGTGAAACGGTTCAACTGGAATCCCGAGAAGAACCTGCAACGACAGCTGGTTCGGGGGGTGTCGTTCGAGGCCGTCCTGTTCCATAAAGAAGCGATAGCCTTCCTCCCTGAGGACCGTCGGACTCATGCTGCTAAACTCGCTTCCATGTCCCCGCAAGCCGCCCGTCCCTGATGCGCCTCCTTCGCCTCGCCCTCGAGAATTGGCGCGGCATCGAGGCGTGCGACGTGCGCTTCGCCGACGGCGTGACGATTGTTGAAGGCCCGAACGAGGCCGGCAAGTCCACCCTCGTGGAGGCGCTGCTCACCCTGGTCCGCGAGCTCGATTCCTCGAAGAAGCAGGCCATCAAGGCGGTGATGCCGGTAGGCCGCGACGTCGGCAGCACGGTGACCGCGGAGATCGAGACCGGCGACTATCGCTTCGTCTACTCGAAGACCTACAACAAGTCGGCGCAGACCACGCTGGACGTCAGCGCGCCGCGCCGCGAGCAACTCACCGGCCGCGAAGCGCACGAGCGTGCCGAGGCCATCCTGAACGAGACCGTGGACCTCGCCCTGTGGCAGGCGCTGCTCACGGAGCAGGGCGCCAGCCTGGCGCCGGCCGACCTGAAGGACTCCGAGGGCCTCTCAAACGCGCTGGACGAGGCGGCCGGCCACGCCACCACCGGCGTGGAGGACATGGACCTCCTCGAGGCGGCCCGGGCCGAGTACGAGCGTTACTACACCCCCAGGACCGGCAAACCCCGCTTCGCCCAGCTGGAGCAGGACCATGAGGCCGCCGTCGCCGCCCGCGATGCCGCCGCCGCCGCACTCGCGGAAGTCGAACGCGACGCCGAAGCCCACGACGGCCTGCAGGCCGACCTGCGCCGCCGCCGCGAGGCCATCCCCGACCTCGAGGCCAGAGTCCGCGAACGCGAAGCGTCCTGGCAGAGCGTGACGAAGCTCCGGCAGGAACTCGAGCTCGCCGAGACCCGCCTGACCAGTGCCGCCGATCGGCAGGCCGCGGCCGCCCGCGCACTCGAAGAGCGTAAGGCACTCGCCGACACCATAGCGACCGACGAAAAGGCGCTGGCGGCGGAGAAAGAGAAGCAGCAACCGCTGGCCGAGCGTGCTACGGAGCGGGCGAAGAAGGTCGACTCCGCCCGCCTGGTCGCCGAGGACAAGCGCAAACGCCGCAACGCCGCCCGCGAACGGGTGGAGGCCGCCCGCCGGGACCTCGCCTACCTGGAAGATCGGGATCGCCTCGCGAAGAACGAGCAGCGCCTGGAAGACCATACCGCCGTTGCCGAACAGCTGAAAAAGACCTCGAAGACCCTGAACGACATCGCCATCGACGATGCCGGCCTGGAGGCCATCCGCGACGCCAGCCACGAGCTGGACAAGGCGAAGAGCAAGCGCGACCTCGCCGCCACCGCGGTCACCGTCACGGCGGAGCAGTCGCTGGACTTCACCATTGAGGACGAGGACGTCTCACTCGTCACCGGCGAGGCGGAGAAACGCTACGTGGCCTCCGGTCTGGAGATCCGCTTCCCCGATCTCGCCTCCGTGCGCATCGCGCCGCCGCGCACCGCCGCGGAGCTGGAGAGCGACCTCAGCGAGGCCGAGACGGCACTCGCGAGCGCCCTCGAGCGTTACCGGGTGAAGAACCTCGCCGAGGCCATCGAGCAGAACGAGACCCGCCGCAGCGCCGAGGCGGAGCGCCAGCGCCTGCGTTCCCGGGCCGCCGAGATCCTGTCCTCGGGCGGGGCCGAGGAGAAGGGCGAGGAGACCGCCGAGGAGATAGCCGAGTCCGTCCGCTCACTGCGCGAACGCTGCGAGGCCTTTCTGGAACAGAGGGGCGGTCAGGACGGCCTCCCGGCAGACGCTGCCGCGGGCCGCGAAGCCCTGTCCGCCGCCGAACAGGCCCTGAAGGACGCCGAATCGGACTACGAGGCCGCCCAGCAACGCGAAACGGAACTGCGCGCCGAACATGCCGAGGCCGATGCCGCCCTGCGCCAGGCGAAGGAGGCCCTCATCGGCCGCGAGGCCACCCTGAAAGACAGACAGAAACGCCTGCAAACCGCGCGCGCCGAAGCGCCGGACGACGCCCTCGAAGCCAGGCTGCGCGACGCCGCCGCCGCCGCCGAGCAACTCGAAACCGACACCGCCGCCATCCGCCGCCGCCTCGACCAGCTAGACCCCGACTCCGTCGAGACCCTCTACACCAACGCCAGAGACGCCCTCACCCGGGCCGAGCGCGACCTCACGCAGACCGAGCAGCAGCTCGCCGTCCTCCACGACCGCCTCGAACGCGCCCAGGCCGACGGGCGCTACGACGCACTGGAGACCGCCGACCGCAGGGTGACGGACACCGCCGACGAACTGGCAGCCACCCGCCGCCGCGCCGCCGCCGCCGAGCGCCTCTGGACCACGCTCAACCAGCACCGCGACGCCGCCCGCCAGGCGTACGTCCAGCCGTTGAAAGACGCCATCGAAAAACTGGGCCGCATCGTCTTCGGCCAGCGCTTCGAGGTCGCGATCGGCGAGGACTGGAAACTGGAGGCCGTCACCCGGGACGAACAGACGCTGCCGTTCGAGTCGCTGAGCGTCGGCGCCAAGGAACAGCTCGGCATCCTCGCCCGCCTCGCCGCCGCCCGCATCGTCGCCGAGCAGGGCGGCGTGCCGCTGATCATCGACGACGCCCTCGGCTTCTCGGACCCCTCGCGCCTGGAGACCATGGGCGCGGCCATTGCTGCGGCCGGCAGGGACTGCCAGATCGTCATCCTCACCTGCACGCCGGGTCGGTTCACCCATGTGGGCAGTGCGGAGGTGGTGTCCATGGTGACGACGAGTGCGACGACGAGTGCGACGACGAGGCGCAGTTGACTTGCCGAGCGATTGAGCAGACTGTTTCCCCATAGTCCGCAAGCCGAAAGGGGCAGACTCATGAACAGGCAATTACTCGTGATCGGTATCTTTCTCGGCCTCGCCCTGGCCGCGACGCCGGCCCTCGCACAGCAGGGCCCGCCCGACGACAAGCCCGGCAAGGCCGCCCAGGCGAAGGAGAAAGCGGAGGCCGAACGCGAACGCGCCGAAGCCGAACTGGGCGAGCAGGCGGGCGAACTCGAGCGCCAGCGCGAACGCACCGAGGAGATGACCGAGGAACGCGCCCGGGAGCAATACGGCGAGGATGCCGAGGGCCAGGCGAAGGCCGCAGGCAAGGGCGCAGACAAGGGCAGCGAGAAAGCGCAGGAGATGCGCGAGCGCCGCGACGAGCGCAAGCAGGTCATGGAAGAGTATCGCCAGGGCGAAGCCGCGGAGGGCGAAGACGCCGAAGAAGAGCAGGCGCAGAAAGGCAAGAAGCCCTGGTGGAAGTTCTGGGACTGAGTGCCCGGCGGATCACGTCCCGCGCAAAGCCTCGACTACAACATTGACGATAGCCCCGCCGCCACCGTAGCGGTCGCGGCGAAGGGTCACTTCGTCCCCGCATGCCCATGAGAAACCCGCATCAGCTGAGACTCATCGTGACCCTCTCCGCTCTCGCCGTGCTGGCCGGCTGCAACCGCCAGCTCGATCGCGCCGCGACCGATGCCCGCATGCCCGTGCTCTCCACGGAAGCCGATATCCCCGCCGTCGTCGCCGGCATGACGCTGGCGGAGAAGGCCGGGCAGATGGTGCAGGCCGACGTCTCCACGGCCACGCCGGAAGACGTGCGGGAGTACGGCCTCGGCTCCATCATCAGCACCGTCCCGGACGGCAACCTGGGCACCGCCGAGGCCTGGCGCGAGATGTTCGATGCCTACCAGCGTGCGGCGCTCGCCACCCGCACCGGCATCCCCATCGTGGCGGGCATCGACGCCGTTCACGGCCATGCGTATTTCGACGGCCCGGCCACCATCCTGCCCCACAACATCGGCATCGGCGCCACCCGCAACCCGGACCTTGCCAGAAGGCTGGCCCGGGTCACCGCCCGGGAACTCGCCGCCACCGGCATCCGCTGGACCTTCGCGCCCACCATCGCGGTGGCGCGCGACATCCGCTGGGGCCGCACCTACGAGGCGTTCGGCGAGGACGTGGAGCTGCAGGTGCTGTTCGCGCGCCCCCTCATCGAGGGCTACCAGGGCGACGACCTCACCGCCGAGGAACACGTGGGCGCCACCGCCAAGCACTTCGTCGCCGAGGGCGCCACCGA
>Ga0209936_1001106_pt1 | contig 14935 bp, 18 predicted proteins | sample SalPonR1_A_D1_MG_FD_185694 | JGI IMG/M metagenome (GOLD analysis project Ga0209936, IMG submission 185694) | Salt pond soil microbial communities from South San Francisco under conditions of wetland restoration - Salt Pond MetaG R1_A_D1_MG... ... | reverse complement strand
CACTAAAAACAATGCCAAAATACATACCCCAAAAACACTGTAGGGTTTAGCAGGAAGATATATAAATAAAAGCATAGATGCTATAACTGCAAGCTGATATGCATCGAAGTAACTATCGTTGAAGTTACTTTTTTTCTTGAATATTCTCCTATAATCATTATATCCAACCCTTAAAAAAAGATAAGTCAAACTATGTTTAAATGTAATAATTGCCAGTAAAGCACCTATTATAAGAGTAAAGGATAAGACTGAATTTTTAATTAAGTACTGTCCTAATAAGAGAAAAACTGCAGTTGCTACACTAAAAAAGCTTAAAAACCCTCCAGATTTTCCAAATGCTGATTTTCCAACTCTTACAGGTCCTTTAAATAACCCTTTGAAAAACTCAACAAATCCAATCATTCTTATTTTCATAATTATCGACGTTACAAGATAAAGGGCTATAGACCAAAAAGCAGTTCCTCTAACCTTATTTCCTGGTAAAGTAAGTATTTTATCAAGTATAGGATTTGTACCAGGCCAATAGCCTCCATTTGGATATATTACTAAATACGTATGAACCAAAAATGAAATAACTCCAATTACAGCAAAGTAAATAAGCATCCTAGGTATATTCGTGAACATTCCCTTAATTATAATAAATATAAGATGCAGTAAATTTTTAGGAGCTTGAGGTTTTACTTCCTTTTTCCCTTTTTTTTCTTTAGTTTTTTTAGGTTTAACTGGTTTTTCTTTTTTATTTTTTCTTTTTTTCATTGTTACCCTCCTTTCAAATTATCAGTTTAATAATTCATCAGCTTCTACCACCGATACCCCGCTTCTAGTTCCAAGCCAAACTTTTCCGTCTTTCCTGAAGAGTATTGATTTTACTTCATTGTGTACTAGGCCCTTTTTCTCATTAAAGTTATAGATATTTTCAGATTTAATTATGCTTAAGCCGTTGTACTCTGTACCAATCCAAAGTTCATCTTCTCTATAACCTATGCTTCTGGCCTTACTTCCAAAATCACCCCATTCTTCTACTATATTACTCTCATGTTCTATTCCTTCTTCTGTAATGTTAAATATTGCTACTCCTCCTACATCATAAAATCCTGTAGTTATGTAGAGCTTATCTTTTATTCGAATACCATCAGTAATGTAATTATGAGGAAGCCCATTTTCAGTATTATAATAAGTCCATTTTCCCTTATTCAAATATGATAATCCACTATCAGCTGAAGCATAATGACCAAATATCATACCTCCTAAGCCATCTTCAATTATTAAAAAAACCGTATCATCCATCAAACCATCATCCACTTTTAAGGAAGTCCATTTTCCTTCAGTAAATTTAAGTACTCCTCCATAAGTTCCAACCCAAAGTTCTTCATTTGAATCAATATACAAGTCGTTTACTCTTATATCATCAACCTTAGATTGCTTATTTAATATATCTCTATATTCTCCATTATTGTAAATTTTAATTCCTTCTTCGTGTCCAATATACAATTCATCATTGTATACCAAAAGATCCTTTACCAGGAAAATTTCTCCAATATCCAGTTTTTCATAACTTAAATTTCTAGGATCTATTTTAAAAACACCTTCAAGTCCTCCTGCATATACGCTTCCATTAAATTCCACCAGAGATGATATTTCATATTCCTCAAGTAAATTTTGAAAGTTTTTTTTCTCAACTGAAGTTTCCCTGCTGCAGGATGTAATTAGAAAAATACTTAAAATTATGATTAATAAATATTTGCTAATATTTTTCTTCATTTAAAACTCCATCTTCCAATTTATAAATTCTTTCAGAAATCCTTAGATTGTCTTCATAATTATGTCCTACTGTAAGTATACTTAGTTTCCTTCTTTTATGTATCATATTTATCATTTTAGCTGTATCTTTCTTGGTTTCTAAATCAAGATTTGTAAAAGGTTCATCCATAATTAAAAGTTTTGGATTTGAAATTATTGCCCGGGCAATAGAGACTCTTTTTCCTTCTCCTCCTGATATTTCTTCTGGGTAATTTTTTAGTATTTCTTTTATCTTAAGTAATTCAATTACTTCATTAAACACTTTATAATTATTATCTTTAATAGGAAATTTTATATTTTCTTCAACAGTCATATGAGGCCAAAGAGCAGGATTTTGAAATACAAATCCGATGCTTCTACTGTATGGAGCTTTGCTTACTTTCGGACCTTCTACAAGTTCGCCATTTATATATATAAGGCCACTATCAGTTTTTTTGATTCCCGCTATTATTTGGAGTAGTGTAGTTTTTCCAGTTCCGGATTTTCCCATAATAGTTGTTATTTCTCCTTTTTTTATGAAAAAATCCAAATCTTTTATTATCTTTTTTTCTCCATAGCTTTTACATAATTTTTCTATTCTAAGTATTTCAATCATCTAAAATACCTTCTCTTTCTGTTTATTATTAAAGCTAAACAAATAGTTATAGTTGAAAAAAACAATATGATAATTACTCCTAAAGCTGAAATTTTACCGCTGCTTCCGTAGTGAAGATAAGAGTATATCTTCAAAGAAAGAAGCTGCTCTCCTGGGGGTATTAATAAAATAGAGGAGGCTATCTCTCCAGTCAGATATCCGAATCCTACATAAAATCCTGCAAATATAGGAAATATATAGTAGGGTATTTCTATTTTTATTAGTCTTCTAACCCAATTTCTTTCATATATCATTCCACTTTTTAGCAAATTTTCATCTTTTGTTTCCAGTGTTCCTTTTAATACAAAATATACAAAAGGTAGGGCTTTAAATGTATTGGCATAGTATAAAAGCGTACCTGAACCAATTAAACTTTTATATATATTAAATCTAGAAAAAAAGTTGATTAATGATATTCCAAGAAGAGACCCGGATATCAAAATGGGAATTATTATAAATATCTTCGTTAATTTTTCATTTGAATGCTTTTCTAGTAAAAAAACAATCATGGTGCTAAAAACCGAAGGTATAAAAGCAGCTTTTAAAGAATACATCATCTCTTCAGTATTGCTGTTAAATGTCTCATACAATAGTTTGAAATTAGATGAATCTAGAAAGTTTAAAAAAACAACTAAAAACATTGCTGCTATTATTAATGATGAAATGAAAACTGCTACTTTATTAAAAGTATTATACTCAAGATTATAGTTTGAGAATAAATTCATTCCTCTTTTCTTAAATTCCATCTTTTTAGAGTATTTAATAAGTATACTCAATGCTGCTAAATTAATTAGAATTAAAGGAAGCGATATATATATAATTTCACTAAAAGACGTACCCGAAGTATAATATGTGAAAATTTCCAAACTATAAGTCTTTAACTGAAAAAGTGATGGTATGCTAAAATCCGACATTACAAGTATAAATATTAATGCTGATGATGATATCCAATAGGGTTTTAACATTTTAAAGATAATGTGGTAAACTACACTTCCATCTCTTTTGTAAATTCTAGCCGAATCTATATAAGACATATCTATATTATGAAAACCTGCAGACAGTATCAAAATATTTATAGTGGAGTAGTAGGTTGATAGTACTGCAAGGGTTTTAAAAAATCCAAATCCTCCAATGCCAAAAACTCTTATCCAGCTTAATGCATGAATATATGGAGAGATTATAAATAAAGTGAAAACAGCAGAAATTATAAAAAAAGAATATTTTCTAAGTTTTTTAGTAATATAAATCAAAGCGTTGAAGCTAATAAATAAAGAAACTAATACTACTGATAAAGAAAGAGCTGCTGATTTTGTCAGCAGCCTTATTCTTCTTATATTTAATATTTCATTATAAGTTATTCCTTCTTTTAATATTAAATCAATAATGCTAAAAAATGGAATTAGAATAATAATTAATACAACTGCTGTTACGATTTTGAAAATTATTTGCTTTCTGAATTTATCTAACCAGAGCATTCTGTATTTCCTCTAGAAGCTCTTCGCTATTATCGTAAGCCTCTTGAAAATCACATTCTAAAAACTTTAAATCTGTTTCATCATTATTTAGAGATATGTCAATAAAACCCATTTCTATTAGTTTGTCTTCCGTTTCCTTCTTTAATATGTAATCTATAAATACCTTGCCTTCTTCAGTATTAGTGCATTCATTAATCAATCCTACAGTATTAGGAATAACAAGAGTACCAATGCTATCCTGATCTAAATAAAGCACCTCTACTGGTTTTCCATCCTTTACAGCAGCAAAAGCATCGTCTGTATCAGTTATGCCGAAGTCTACTTCTCCAGAGGCAACTAAATCTCTAACAACGGAATTACCATCAACAATCAAAGTATTATTGTTTTCAGCATCTACAAAATATTGAACTGCTTCATCAATACTCCAGTTTTGACTCATAACAAATAGATGAGTTAAGGTCGTTCCAAACATAGGATATGCAAGGGCTTTTTTATAATCTTTATATTTTTCATTGGTTAAATCATATACAGAACTAGGATATTGACCATCTTTGAATATATTCTTATTCACTATCATTACTCTAGCTCTTCCACCAAATCCCGTCCAGTATCCATCTTTATCTTTATATGACTTTGGTATATTTGCTGATTCTTCTGAAACATAAGGTTGGAAAACCCCTTCTTCTCTAAGTTTAAGGGTCATAATAATTTCAGAACTCCAAAAAACATCCCCCTGAGGATTATCTTTTTCAGAAATGAGCCTGTTTGCAAGTCCTGTCGTTTTGGAAGCTTCAATATCATAGACAGGAAGCACTTTTATTCCTGTTTCATTTTCGAAATCATTTAAAATTTCTTCAGCTATATGCTGGTCCACTGAAGTATATACAACTAGCTCTTTATTCTCCTTTTCATCACTTATATCCCCTGAGCAAGCTGACAAAAATAATAAAATTACAAAAATATAAATCATAATTCTTTTCATAGTTCCCCCCTAATATATATTTACTAAAATTATATCATAAATATAAAAAAAATATTAAATATTTTTTATATTTTTTTGCTATATTTTATAATATTGTATATTATATTTATAAGGGTATAAAGATAGATTAATATTAAGTAAGATTTAAAAGGAGGTATTATGTACTGTCAAAATTGTGGGAATAAGGTAAGTGAAAATTCAAAGTTCTGCTCTCTTTGTGGAGCAAAACTGAATTCTGTTCAAAAAACAAAAAAGGAAAACACTTCAAAAACTCCATCTTCAAGTTCTTCAGTAGAAGAAGATAAAGCTTTAATGGTTTTGAATGCTTCTTTAAAAGAGGGTTTCTTAAAGAGTATAGGTTGCTACTTAGTTTTTTTTAATGATAGGATTGTAGTTTTTAAACTTCTGAAAAATAGACAAAATGAGGAAATTAAAAAATATCAAAAAGAATTAAAAGAATCAGGCATAGGTTTTTTGAAAAGTTCTGCAGCTATGATGAATTTTTGGAGCAGCTTTGGAGATAGATTCTATAAAATGACTCCTGAAGAAATTCTTTCTGAAGAGAAAGAAAATTTTAAAATATTAAATAGGGATGTATCTAAAATCGAATTCAAACAATCATTAACTATTATCGATCAAGATAGTCAGCGTCAAAAAATGGGTGATATTAAAATTAAAACATCATCGGACGAGTTAAAATTTCAACACAAATATAAGGATGATAATGGTAATATCAAGAAAGTTTTATCTTCATTATTCAGTAGAACCTTAAAATATAAAGGCAAAAAATCTAAAGTTCTATTTGGAAATAAAGAAGGCTTCAGATAATTAAGAGCATTTATCTATGTTTTTATTTCTTAAAATTATCTAAAACTTCTTTTATTGCAATATTTGCTATATCTCTATCAAACTGTTTTCCTATATTGCTTTTAATTTCCTGGATTGCTTCTTCTTTTGTAAGTTTTTTTCTATAAGGACGATGTGAAGTCATGGCATCATAAGCATCTACTATTGAAAGTATCCTTGATTCTACAAGAATGTCATCTGCTTTTAATCCTAAAGGGTATCCTTTACCATCTATTCTTTCGTGATGTTGCAAGACAATATTTGCAATATGATTTAACTCTTTAGATTTTACCAGTGCTTTATATGCATGAGTTGGATGCTTTTTTATTATTTCAAATTCGTCCTTACTAAGCTTTCCTTTTTTGTTTATTATTTCTCTTGGTATTAATGTCTTTCCTATATCATGAACCAATCCAGCATAATATATTTGACTGATATTTTCTTTTGGCAACTCCATAGCTTGTGCAATCATTTTTGAAATATCTGCAACCTTTTGACTATGATTTTTTGTGTATTCATCGTGTATTTCAAGTAAGCCTGAAAGTGAAACTATCATATTTTCTAATAAATTTAGTTGGAGTTTTTTATATTGTTTTTCTTTTTTTTGTATTTCTTGATGAAAACGACTTTTTCTATTGCTAAAATCACTTATATTTTTAAGCATGGATTCTACTTGATATTTTTCTATATTTAGCTTTTTTGTATTTACTATTTCAGTATAAAATGGATTTTCGTGAATTTTTCCTTTATAAATAATAATTGGATGTACTTCAATTATATTTTTAACCATTTTACTAGAAAATTTCTTTTTATTATACCTACATATGGCTGATACAGGATAATTTCCAAATATTTCATCATTTAGCATATATTCATAATCCATTATCCTTTGAAACCCATCTTCATACTCTAATACCCAGCTGATTTCCCCGGTAATTGCAAAACCATTGTATCCTTCTTCCAATGACTCTTCAGCTAGATTTTTCAGAAGCTTTATCATTTTTTTAGGATTGAATTTTCCTTCTTTTGAGTATGCATCGTTTTTTTCTAGTATTGATAGTTGGCCTTTTTTAATGACTTCTTCTAATTCTATTGAAGATTCAAGCTTATTCAATATCATTTCTTCATTCATATCTCCAGAAATATAAAAACATTTTTCGTTTTTATTTATTCTTGAAATAATATATGATGCTATTGCATCAGCATTTAATTCAACATCTTCATCATCATATAGTAAAACCATATGATCCCCAGTTGTAGTAAGCTTCATTTCTTTTAACAAAGATTTCACAAACATATTTTCACTCCTTATATTAAGTGGATGTTTTATAATGTTATTTTATTTAATATCATTAATGCATCCCGGTTAATAGTAGCTACACTTTTAGCAAGAAAAATATACCGTTTAGATACATGACCCCTACATCAATTTATATCGGTATAAATTAAATGAACTTTAATAAAAAACACTAATTGATTATCTGCTTCTTTATATGTTTTTAATATGTCTTCATATTTTTTGTTTTTTGCTGAATATCCAATAGCTATTGATACTATCACTGAGTCTAATTTAGCATTTTTTGATTCTTCTTTTATTCTTTCTATTACATCTTCTTTTCTGCAAGATTTTTTTATTTTCCAGACAAGCAGTAACTGCATCAGCTTTTACAACTTTTAATAATAAAAACCTGAGATTTGGAAACTGCTCAGAAAATTCAATCAATAATTTAGTAAATTTAAAACAACCTTTTTACCTAAATGAGGCAGATTAGCGTAAATTGACTTATAGTTTATATCCGCTTGATTTTGAAATTAAATTCTATCTCCCTTCCAGTTAAAAGATCAAGTATTAAACCTTTAAAAATATAATTATCTAAATCCATATAACCCTCCATCTTCTAAATAGATTACCATCCCTTTAATTTTTTTATAATCCATGCTGTATTATTTTAATTGTTTCATCATCATTATATAATTCATATTCTACATCTTCCATATGCTATTCGCTTTCTGGATTTGAAGGAGAAGGAATTACAGATTTTAAAATTTTTCAATACTAAATTCATTTTATGATTTTTACACAATTTACATTAAGACATATTCATAATGGAAGATTTTTAATCTTTTTCTTTGGGCTTTGAAAAAAAGCCAATAAATAATAAGACTACACCTAATCCCATAATTACAATTTAATTAAAAAATTAATAGTTGACATATGTTAATAATGCATATAATATTTAATTAAGTATATACTTAATTAAAGAGGTGGTCTTATTTATACATTAAAAGGTTTCATGAAAGCTCTTTCTGATGAAACTAGATTTAAAATAGTTAATTTACTTTTAGAAAAAAACTACTGCGTTCGAGCATTATCAAAACAATTAAAAATATCCGAATCAGCAGTTTCACAACATTTAAAAATCCTTAAATCTACCGAGATTCTTATAGGTGAGAAAAGGGGCTATTTTATGCACTATAAAGTAAATAGATCAATTTTTAAAAAAGCTTCAAAAGAAATTTATAAGCTTACAGAAATTGAAAAAATATCTGAATGTGACCATCAATTTGAAGAATATAATAATTGCTGTAAAAAGAAAGGTGAAAAAAATGAGTAAATCTAAATGTGAAAATCCAGAACTTATGCCAAAAGATGGGAGATGTAGTAAGGAATTAATAGAAAAATGTCACGGCAAAGAAAAAGATCATCCTTGCCATAAAGATAGTAAATAGTTAATAGGCCCAGAATATTTAAGGAGGTATTTTTTTGAAAATAATTGAAGTCGAAAACTTACGTAAGGATTTTGGTGATTTCACAGCTGTAAAAAATATTGATTTCTCTATAAATAAAGGAGAAATTTTTGGATTTTTAGGTCCTAATGGAGCAGGTAAAACCACTACTATAAATATGCTTACAGGACTTGCTAGACCAACTGCAGGAAATATAACCATTTCCGGTAAGGATGGTATTAATGATATAAAAGAAGTTCAAAGTATAATAGGTATTGTGCCAGATGAAAGTAATTTATATGACGAAATGAGCGGATTTGATAATCTTGTATTTTGTGCATCATTATATGGTATAGATAAAAAAACTCGTGAAAGAAAAGCTAATGAATTATTGAAGTTATTTTCTCTGGATGATACTGGCGATAGACCTTTTAAGGCGTTTTCTAAAGGTATGAAAAGAAAATTAACAATAGCTGCAGGTATTATACACGATCCTGAAATACTTTTCTTAGACGAGCCCACTACCGGAATTGATGTTGAAAGTGCAAGACAGATTAGAAATATGATACAAGTACTTAACAGTAAAGGTACAACTATTTTTTTAACAACTCACTACATTGAAGATGCTGAAAGACTCTGTGATAGAATAGGATTTATAGTCTCTGGTAATGTAATAAAAGTAAGTTATGTAGATGAGCTTTTAAAAGATGCTCAACTTGAAAATATAGTTGAATTCAACTTTGATAAAAGAGTAGATATAGAAAAAGAATTAAAAGAGAAATTTCCAAATATAAAAATTGAAACTATGTCAGATAAGAGCATCCGTATTTATTCTGGAAATCAGATTAAACTTATGCCTTTTATGAATTTTTTTGATGATAAAAATATAAATGTAAATGAAGCTAAAATTATTCGTCCTTCTCTTGAAGAGGTTTTTGTTAAGGTTACAGGTCTTGAAATTGATAAACTGAAAAAAGAAAAGGAGGGTAAGAAAAAATGAAAAAATTCTTAGCATTTTGGAGCATTTTAAAAAAAGATATGCAAAATTATTATTTAAAGCCACCTAATATAAGTTGGGGTATTATCTTTCCTATATCTTGGACCTTAATGTTTTTTATGAGGTCAACATCAGGTATAGATATTAGAGGAATATTACCTGGTGTCATGGCTTTGTCCATATTGTTCGGCACAACTTCTATGTTGGCTGTAACCATAACTTTTGAAAGAAAGGCTAGATCTTTTGAAAGATTACTCCTTGCTCCTATCAGTTTGAATTTATTAATGTTAGCCAAAACAACTGGTGCTATTTTATTTGGTATCGTTAATGCTTTTATCCCAGTGATCTTTGCTTCTTTTTTAACTGATTTATCTGGAATAAATTGGGTTTTAGTCTTATTTGGTGTTATATTAATAGCTTTAACTTCAACTTTTTTAGGTTTATTTATAGCTGTTTCAGTAAGTGAAGTTTTCGAAGCACAAACATTTTCAAATTTCTTTAGATTTCCAATGATGTTTCTTTGTGGTCTTTTTATTCCAATAGAGAACCTTCCTGCTTTCATTAGACCAGTTTCTTATATCTTACCACTTACATATGGAGCTGATATTTTAAAACTATCAATTAATTCAGATGGTTCTATTCATTTTCTTATAAGTTTAGGTATTTTAGTAGCTTACAGTCTAGTTTTGTTTTTTATAAGCACTAATAATATTAAGAAAAAGTGGATATATTGAATAAAACAATAAATAAGAGAAAGAGAGTAGATTTTGGAAGATAATAAGAAAATATCCCGAAAGACATTTTTAAAAGATGTACTAACTTGTTCTTTAGGAGCTTATGGAGGACCTGAAGCTCACTATGGAGTTTTTACTGAACAAATGGTTATAAAGAAAAAATATTTAACAGAAGAAGAGTGGTTATTTGAATTTTACTCAATTGTTATTAAGACAAACTCATTATCTAAATTACAAAATATTTACTTACTCATATTAATATTTTAACTTCTATAAATTATCTTTACATTCATAAAGTTTTTCATCTGTATTTGGGCATATAAGAAGAAATTCATCTCCTCCCCATCTTCCGAAGTAGTCAGTTTTTCTAATCCTATTTTTAAATGTTTGTGCAAAAGCTTTTATTATGTTGTCTCCATCATTATGTCCATAGTTATCATTTATATATTTAAGTTTATTTATATCCATAATTGAAATAGAAAAAATATTTTTAGTTCTTTTACTTCTATTAAATTCATTTTTCAATATTTTCTCTAATTTTCTCCTATTACTAACAGATGTAAGAACATCTGTTTCTGAATAATAGTTTAACTTATCTTGGTATAATAACATTTTCAAGTCATCTTCTATTACTCTTTTAAACTCTTTTATTAGTTCTTTATATTCTTCACTGTAATTATTTGCTTTGCTATCTAGAACACAAATAGTTCCAAAAAATTCTTCATCTGGCCACTTTATAGGCAGTCCATAATAGGAAATCATGTTCAATTTAACATCAGGATTGTCTTTCCACTCAGAACTTTTAAGCGCATCTTCAACTAAGAGTTCTTTATCTTTTCCTATTACTGTTTCGCAATAAAGCCCATGGCCTAACTTATCACTACCACCTTGAGGATATGGATTCTCATCATTTTCGCTTTTTAAAAACACAACCATGGATTCTTCTGTTATGTTCATTAAAAGTCCTGCAGGTACATCTAGTATTTTGGCCATTAAATTTATTATCCTCTGCCATTTTGCTACAGCTTCACTGCTTATTTCAGGTTTATTAAAGTCTGTGATCTTTACCTTTTTTTCACTTTTTTTCTCTTAAATATACCTTCCATTCTTCATCTGTTAGTTTGTCTTTTTTAATTAATAAGTCTGGGTCAATTACAATTTTTCCTATATCATGTAGTACTCCAGCTATTTTTGCATCTTGTACATCTTTTTCATTTAAGTTCATAGCTTTTGCTATTCCTTCACAGTATTGCGATACTCTTTCTGTATGTATCTGCTCATTGTCGTATTTGTTGTTGATGTTTACTAGAAGGGTTTCTATAGTTTTGCTTCTCATTATCCTGTCAATTTTAAGTTTGTTTTTATACATATTATTATCAGCTTCTTCTTTTATTCTTTTTATTATTTCTTTACTAGTTTTTCCACTTTTCTAAACTTATTGGAGAGATTTCTTCCAATTCATAACCTAACATTTCAGCCCATTTATTATCAATACTTACTTCACCTGTTCTAATATCCATTTCCCATGTTCCAGAATTTGTGCCTTCTATTATGTTTTCTAATCTTTTTTTCTGTTCCTCTATTTTGAATTGTAATTTTTTTCTCTTGTTATGTCTCTAATATTTCCATGCCACAAAATACTTCCGTCTTTTAATTTTTCTGGTTTAGCATTTCCTTTTATCCATCTTTCTTCTTTTTCAGGAAGGATAACTCTATATTCATCATGCCATGTTTCCAAGTTTTTTGCTGAAATTTGTATAGAATCAATAACTTTTTTATAATCTTCTGGATGTATTCTTTCAAAAACTTTTGATCCGTCATTAATAATTTCCATAGGTCTAACTTTATGTATTTCAAACATTCCCTTGGAAGCATAGGGGAAACAGGAGCTACCATCTGAAAATAGTTGGTATTGATATAATGCACCTGGAGCTTGATTTGCGAGATTTTCTAATTTCTCCTTATTTTTTGTAAGATATCTTTTAAGGTGCAAACTTAATAGAGAAATTGAAATGTATGAAGCGAAAAAGAAAACTGAAAAAACAGCTTCCTTGTTTTTTAAAAAAAGAGATAGTATTATTAATATTCCTATAAATATATTTATAAGAATATTAAAATGGGATGATTCAAACATTAAATTCATAATAATAATAGCTATAAAAATTAATCATTATATTATTAAATTAAAATCAAAAATATAACTATAATATATTAACTGTAAAATTGAAAAAAATACAATCATATGTGATATTTTATCTAATCTATTTTTTACCCATATAATCTTAAATGATAAAAAGTATAGGGAAAATCCTAGCAAAACCATAAAAATTCTTAAACTTAAAGGCATAGGATCTTCTATTTCTAGAATTAAATATATTAGAAAGAAAGACAGGTACAACCCTGAAATTATTAGCAATATCCCTCTATGAAATTTGTTTTTTATCATTTTATGCCTCCATTAAAAGATTGTTTTTATGATTATCAATTTATTTTATTACAATATTTTTTTAAAATTAATCCATATAAATAAAGCTATTAACCCTACTTAAATTATATCGAAAAAAATTTTAAAAAATGAATTTTTTTATTTTTTATTTTTTTGAATGACTAGCTAGTTAGAATTTAATCGTCTAAAATATCATTTTAAACTATGTATACACGCTTTAAAGTGTATAAATAACACTTTAATATATTATACTATATGTTTTACTAATTTTGAAATATTAGTGAATAAAAAAGGAAATGTATTTTAGAAGTATTTCATTTGGAAAAGAATTATTGAAGGGTCATTCTAATAATTGTATCAATGAAAAGTTATAATTATTTATGATAAATTTTAGGACATAGCAATATCTACAATAATTTCAGCAAGTTCTTCAGGGTTAACCTTGTATTCTCCTGATTGGATTTCTTTTTTTAATCTATTTATTTTAGCTTTTCTTTCCATCTTATCAATTTCTTTGAGCTTTTCTACAGACCTTTGTCTTATTTTGTAATCTTTAGAAATTAATTTGTCTGTGTCTTGATTTTTGGAAGATTTAATTTTAGTTTTAATATTTTCTGTTTCGCTGCTTATATTCTTGTAATAAGAATTATTAGATCTTGATATCTTCAATTTTACCCCCTGCCTTTATATTCCCTTTTAAAATAAGTATGAAGTAAGACAACTTTTTACAGTTGTCTTTTTCATTTACTTTTTATTTACAGCTTCTTTTAAGGATTTTCCTGCTTTAAAAACCGGTGCCTTGGAAGCTGGAATTTGAATTGTTTCTTTAGGATTTCTAGGATTTCTGCCCTTTCTAGCTTTTCTATCCCTAACTTCATAAGTTCCAAATCCTACTAACTGGACCTTACCTCCATCTACAAGCTCTTCTTGTACTGATTCTAAAAATGCATTTAGTGCTTTTTCAGTATCTTTTTTAGTAAAGCCTGATTTTTTTGCCATACTTGCTACTAATTCTGCTTTATTCATCTTTATTCTCCTTTTATTCTATATTTTATAACCTATTTAAATAAGGTTATAAGTTATTCAACCATATCCCATTAAGTAATTTTTTATATCCTTATTTTAAAATTTTTCTTTATTGTAAAAATAGGTACAAAAAAATTAAACATGGTAACCTTGCAATCATAGCTAATGCCTTAGACCAATGGCTTTGCGTCCTTATCTTTAGATAAGTTTGCCCTTTTCAATATTTAATATGGTTTGTTAAATAAATATTATTTTAAGAATACCAGTAAATCCAAGTAATGTCAACAAAAAGCTGATTTTTACACTTAGATTTAATCTTTTATATCTTAAAAAGCAAATATTAACACTTTAACTTTACTATTTTTAATTATATAATGTAACTTAATAAATTAACATAAGGAATTTTATATGAGATTTGTACCAGTACAAAGTATTAAGGAAAATTCAATATTAAAAAAGACTGTATTTGGACCTAACGGGAGTGTTTTGTTAAAAGAAGGAGTGGTTCTTGATACATATTTTATTAGCAAACTAAAAAAAGTTGGTATCAATGGAGTCTATATTGAAGACGAATTGTCTAAGGGAATAGAGATTAAGAATATAATAAGTGAAGAATTAAGACACGAAGCTATAAAAAGTGTTCAGGAGACTTTTATTTTTTCTCAAAAAAAACATGTCTCTGATATGGAACTAGATAAGAGCAGTAAGAATATTGAAAATATAACCAAAAATATGGTTGATGAAATTTTAAGCAGTAATGACTTGATGGTTAACATGATTGATTTAAAAGTATTTGATGATTATACCTTTTATCACTCATTGAATGTTGCTATTATATCAATTGTAATTGGAGCTTCTCTGGATTTTAGAAAGGAAGACCTATATGCTTTGGGTTTAGGTGCAATTTTACATGATATAGGGAAAATTTTCATACCTAAGGAAGTTTTAAATAAACCTGGAAAACTAGATAATGAAGAGTTTAATACTATAAAAAAGCATCCTGACAAAGGCTATAAGTTCTTAAAAGAAAAATTTAAGCTTCCTGCAGAAGCTTTTAAAGCAATATTGATGCATCATGAGAGATGGAATGGAAATGGATATCCTAAGAAGTATTCCTATAATGAAATAACAAAAAAAGCTAGGATAATAGCTGTAGCTGATGTTTATGATGCTCTTATATCAGACAGACCCTATAGGAAAGGACTTCTTCCTTCTGAAGCAGTAGAGTATATTTTGGCAGGAAATGATACCTTATTTGACCCCAAAAT
>Ga0209936_1001096_pt1 | contig 15024 bp, 10 predicted proteins | sample SalPonR1_A_D1_MG_FD_185694 | JGI IMG/M metagenome (GOLD analysis project Ga0209936, IMG submission 185694) | Salt pond soil microbial communities from South San Francisco under conditions of wetland restoration - Salt Pond MetaG R1_A_D1_MG... ... | reverse complement strand
TTCCTTATGCAGTAAAATACATGCGAATCGTCTTGTTAGGTTTACCTGGTTTAATTATAACTTTTATAATGTCTGGTGCTTTAAGAGGTTCAGGTGATACGAGAACTCCCATGATTGTAAATGGTATCTCAAATATATTGAATATCATTGGAAATTTTTTATTAATTTTTGAAAGCCGTACTATATTCTTAAGCCTTCCTTTTTCAGAAAATACTATACAATTATTCATGCCCGGTGCCGGACTTGGTGTGACAGGAGCTGCTATTGCAACTACCACAGGAAGATATATTGCAACTTTTTTAATTTTAAGAATATTATTTAACTCCAAGGGAGAATACAATTTAGATTTTAGAGATTTTAAAATCGATAAAAGTATAATTAAAAGAATATTTAAAATAGGTTTACCTGCAGCAGGAGAACAACTTTTGTTTAGATCCGCACAATTAGCTTTTTTTAGGATTGTAGCTTCTCTTGGGACTGTGATGATAGCTGCCCATAAAATAACCATCACTGCCGAATCTCTTTCTTTTATGCCTGGATGGGGCTTTGCCCTTGCAGCTACAACCTTAGTAGGTCAATACTTAGGTGCTGAGGATAAAGACAATGCTAAAGGTGGTGGATATACAGCAGCTTATATGGCTGTTATCATAATGTCTATTCTAGGTATTCTATTTTTCTTCTTTCCTGAGTTTTTCATAAGAATTTTTACAGATGATCCTGAAATATCCTACTATGCCGTTATATGCTTACGAATAGTTGCAGTTGCCCAACCATTTTTAGCTGTTGCAATGGTATTTGCTGGAGCTCTAAGAGGTGCAGGAGATACAAAGACTGTACTTATCACTACGGGTATTACTTCTTGGGTCATAAGAGTGGGACTAGGGTATTTCTTAGCCATTACTTTAGAATACGGTTTAGTTGGAGCTTGGATAGCTATGGTACTTGATTTTGCCATTAGAGGCATCTCTTTTATGTTATTATTTAAAAAAGGAAAATGGCAAAATATTGAAGTATAATATTTTTTTATTTTTAGGGTATATATAGTGTATAGGAGGTAAGTTATGAAAACAAAAACATTAAGTTTATTAAATTTTTTCACCTTTGCTCTAGTCCTAACGGTAAATGCTTTAGCAAATATACTGCCTATTAACGGCCTTACAACAGGGGATGTATCTGATAATTATACCAATTTATTTACACCAGCCGGCTTTACTTTTTCTATATGGGGTTTAATTTATACTTTGCTGGCTATATTTGTAATCTATCAACTTGTATTGAGTTTTAAAGAAAAAAATACACAGATTGTAGAAAAATTAGGATACTGCTTTATAGCATCAAATATTTTAAACTCTCTTTGGATATACACCTGGCATAATCTAATGATTTCTATAAATTTAGTCATAATGATATTGCTTTTATTGTCTTTAATTATGGTTTATCAAAAATTAAATATAGGTAAGAGCAGTGAAAATAAAAAAACCAAGATTATTGTACATATACCTTTCAGTATATATCTAGGTTGGATTTCCGTTGCAACTATAGCAAACTTCAGTGCATTTTTTGTTAGTATAAACTGGAATGGCTTCGGTCTTTCAGAAACTTTCTGGACGGTATTAGTATTAGCAGTAGCAGTTTTATTAGGGGTTATATTTACTTTGAAAAATAAAGATATTTTCTACGCATTAGTTGTAATATGGGCTTTTATCGGAATACTGTCCAAGAGATTAACTGCTGACATTACCTATACATCAATAATATCGACAGTCCTAATTGGAATAATATTTTTAAGTATTTTAGTATTGTATAAAATAGTTAAAAAGGATATATATGTAGAAAGCAATATTTAAGCACTTTCATTTAGCACAGATAATATTATCTGTGCTAAAGCTTTCTTATCTTGTTATTTTTATTATAAGACTTTATTTATAAATATATCTACTATCTCTTCATCAAATTGACTTCCAGAGTGTTTTTTTAATTCTTCTAAAGCTTCTTCTTTTGTTTTTGTAGTTTTATAAGGTCTATTTGCTGTCATTGCTTCATAGGCATCAGCTACTGCAATAATCTTTGACAAGGGCGGTATTTCCCCTTTCTCTAATCCTTCAGGATAGCCTTTGCTGTCTAATCTTTCGTGATGATATAGTACGGCTTCAGCTATATGTGTATATTCATCTACACTTTTCAGAAGCTGATAGCTTGTAACAGGATGTTTTTTTATTATTTCCCATTCTTCTTCTTTTAGTTTGTTTTTTTTGTTTAATATCTCTGGAGGAACTACAATTTTACCTATATCATGTAGTGCTCCGGCTAATTTTGCATCTTCTATTTCTTTATTGCTTAATTTCATAGCACTTGCAATTCTTGAGCAGTATTGGGAAACTCTTTCACTATGAATTTGTTCATTATCGTACTTATTATTTATATTTAGTAAGACTGTTTCTATAGTCTTATTTCTCATGATTCTTCCGTACTTAAGCTTGTTTTTATACATTTTATTGTCTGCTTCTCTATATACTTCTAAAATATTCTTGTCTTTTGTATTTTTAGTTGAATAGCCTAATGCTAATGATATTATTACTGAATCTATACTAGATCTATTAGTTTCTTCTAAAATTTTATTTTTTATTTCTTCTGCTCTAGTACTATCTGTGCCTGGAAGAAGTATAACAAATTCGTCTCCTCCTACACGAGATATAACATCCTCTTTTCTACATAATTTTTTTATTATTTCTCCAGCAGTGATTAATAGTTTGTCCCCCATTTTATGACCATATGAGTCATTTGCAAGTTTAAGACCATTTACATCTGCTACTATAATAGAGAAAGGTATATTTCTTTCTGTATCTAATCTTTTTATTGCATCCTCCATATATCTTCTATTGTAAAGACCTGTTAGATGGTCGTGGAAGCTTAGATACTCTATTTCCTTCTGCTTGTCTCTTTTTTCAGTGAAATCTCTAAATACTATAACTGCTCCAGTTATATTGCCATCTTTATCTTTTATAGGAGCAGCACTATCTTCTATTGCTATTTCTTTACCATCTTTTGAAATCAGTATTGTATGATTTTCCATTTCTACAATTTTACCAAGTTCTAGAGCCTTTTTAGCAGGATTTTCACTTTCTCTTCTTGTAAATTCATTTATTGTTTTCAAAACTTTTTCTAGTGGCTGATTAAAAGATTCCTCTTGAGACCATCCTGTGAGATTTTCAGCTACTTTATTCATAATCTTGATTTTTCCTTTTTTATCTGTTGAAATTACAGCATCTCCTACTGATAGTAGTGTCGTTTTAAACTGCTCTCTCTCTTTATACATCTCTGCTTCTTTTTCTTTTTTATCGCTTATATTCATAGTTGTACCACTAATTAAAAGAGCTTTATTATCTTTAGATGTTTTTGTGATTTTACCCCGCCCATTTACCCATATCCATTTTTTATCCTTATGCTTCATCCTAAATTCAACATCATAATATTCTATTTCTTTATTGATTAATTTGTTAATACTTTTTTCTGTTTTTTCTAAGTCATGATTACAAATAAGATCTTTCCAGGATTTTGTATTCATTGGCAATAGTTCTTCTAATGTATATCCAAACATTTCAGCCCATTTTTCATCTATAATAGCCTCTCCTGTTTGTAGATTGCGTTCCCAAGTGCCTACATTTGTTCCTTCAATGATGTTTTCTAGCCTAATCTGGTTTTTTTTAAGCTCAGCCTCACTTTTTTTTAATTCCTCATTTAATTCTATCTGAATTATTTTTTCAGATGTTAATTTAAAAAGCAAATTTGTAATTTTTTGTAGAAATTTCATATTAGTTTCAACTTCATCCTTGGAAAAAACCGGAACTTTTTTTAAAGCTTCAATATATGCTTTCTCATCAAATCCATAAGTTTTAGCCTGTTTTCTAAAAAAGGAAATATCAGGTTCTTCAAATAATAATTGACCTGTAAATATGTTGGCTATGTGCTCGCCATTAATAATAATCGGTGCTTGCACATCAACTAATCCATTTAAACATTTATAGTAATTACATTTATCATCTATACAGTTTTTTATACACAAGGCTGTATCACTTTTATAACAGTTTACAGCAGTTCTAGGATTTTTGCGATGAAAATCAGTGCAAATTTGTCTCCACCCTGATTTGGATAATACATTTCCATCCAAGTCCAAAATAGCGGTTACAAAACCTGTTGATTTGTTGTAATCTTCTAATATTCTATTTGCTACTTTAAAATCGAAATACTCTAATATTTTGGATTTCAATGGAAACCTCCTATTAATTAATATCTGCAATTTTATAAAAAATCAGTAATTTTGATTTTTGAATATTACTTTTATTATATACTATCAACTTTTCTTTTACCAATTTTTAAATACTATTCCCTTATATTTCTATTTTTTTTTGACAAAATAAAAGGCCCTTTACAGGACCTTGAGAAACTAATATGCATATTAAGTAAAACCTTTCAATAAGTCATAAACTCAAGTGACAGGGACATAAACTCGAATTACAGCATATTTTTCATTAATTCAATTTAAGTTTATCAAATTCACCAAAATCTTCTACCATTTTAGAATATACTTTTTCACCGTATAAGAAGCTATATAGTTCGTCAGCTTTTTCTTGTGGTTCTATATCTTCAAATTCTTCAAAATATATGCTTTTCCCAATAAAATAGGCATTAGCGATAGCCGTTCCTATATTAGTATTGTAATAGTTGAAGGGAAGCTGCATATATATTTCTCCATTTTTGAATGCATTAATATTCTCGTAAAAATTCTTATTCTTTGAGTATTCTTCTAAAACTAAATTTTTTCCTGCCATGTCTATTATGATTTTATCAGGATTCCATTCAATCAATTTTTCTTTATCAATCATTATAGAACCTGTTTTTTCTAGCTCATCAACAACATTAAGTCCATTTACTGCATCTAAGAGTGCATAATTACCTGAAGTGCTTTCTATTCCATGTATACCTTTGTAGCTTAACGCTCCAAGATATACCTTTGTTTTATTATCAACATCTTTTGTTCTTTGATTTAAGTCTTTTTCAGTATCTTTTATAAATTTTATCACCTGTTCACTACGTTCAGTATTGTTCATTACCTTTCCTATAATGTCTAAAGAGTTATAAATACTTTCATCATAGGGTGGCTTTATACCGTAGCTTAATGCGATCACAGGTATATTGGTCCTACTTTGGAGCATATCTACAGATGAAGCATCTGTTGTATACATTGAAAATATAACATCAGGTTTCATTTCTATTAATTTTTCAGCATTTGGCTGATTGTTTGGTCCTCCTAATCCTATTACCTCCAAATTTTGTAATTTAGAATTTGAAATATTGTAGGGTCTTCCTTTATTACTATCTACTTCTATTTGTTCTACACCTATTAATTTATTTAAATCTCCAACAATTGTGTACAATCTTAATGCTCCTGGACCAATTGCAATTACTTTTTCAATATCTTCATCTACCTTTACTTCTCTTTCTAAAGTATCTGTTATTGTAATTTTATCACTACTGCTCTCTATATTTTCAGTACAACCTGCTGTGAGAATTATTAGTATTAATATCATTAAATAAAATTTTTTCATACTTAGTCCTTTCTATATAGGCATTACCATTAGATTATTTTTAATTTTTTCAATAATTACATCTACCGAGTATACTTCTTTTATGTTTTTAGAATTTATTACTTCTATTCCTCCAGCATCAAATATATTTCCATCTTTTAATAATATATAACTATCTGCAAATCTTAAAGCCATATTTAAATCATGTATTGTTACAACTGCTGAAATGTTATTGTTTTTAACAACATCTTTTATGATATCTATTACTTCAAGCTGATTTTTCAAGTCTAAATTATTGGTAGGTTCATCAAACATTAATACATCAGGTTCTTGTGCTAATGCTCTTGCTATTATTACTTTCTGATATTCACCACCACTTAACTCATCCGTATATCTCAATGCATATTTTTCTAAATTCATCATCTTTAGAACCTTGTCTACTATTTTTATATCTTTTTCTGTAGCATCCCACTTAATGTATGGTCTTCTTCCTATCAGTACTGAATCAAATACGGTTGTTCTTGTTTTTTCATTTTGCTGGGATACATATCCTACTTTTTGAGCAAGTTTATTCTGACTTATCTTTGTAATGTCTTCTCTATCAAATTCTATTTTTCCTACCTTTAGTTTTAATATTCTATTAATGCATTTAAGCAAAGTAGATTTACCTGCTCCATTTGTTCCTAAAACTGCAAGGCATTCTCCTCTTTTTAGTGTGAAAGATATATTTTTTAAAACTTCATTACCTGGATAATCAAAACTTACTCCTTGAACTGATAAAATCATGTTATATGCCTCCTTTTTAATAATAAATATAAAAATAGGGGTGCTCCTAAAAAGGATGTAATAGCTCCTACTGGTAGTATTATTGGAGAAATTATTGTCCTTGCTACTGTATCCGCCAGCAATAGTATAAAAGAACCCATAATAGCTGACATAGGTATTAAGTATCTGTAATCACTATCAATTATTCTTCTTACTATATGAGGAGAAATCAATCCTACAAATCCTATTATTCCTAGAAATGATACCGTTACTGCTGTTATTATTGAGGATAGTATCATACCTGTAAATATTGTTCTGTCAACGTCAACTCCTAAGCTTTTTGCAGTTTCTCTTCCATTTTCTATAGCATTATAGTCCCATCTTTTATATGTAAAATACATGATTGATAAGGCTACTATTCCAATCATAATACAAACTTCTTTCCACATTATTCTTCCTAAATCTCCAAAAGACCAAAAAACTGCTGCTGCTACTTCTACATCTTCTGCAAAATATTGTATTAGTATTGTTCCTGCTGAAAAAAGTGATCCCAAGGCCACTCCAGCTAGTATTATGGATTCTGAAGAAAAATTTCTTAGTTTTGATAAACTTAGGATTACGAACATTGCAATCATAGATGTTATAAATGCTGAAATTGTAACGGAGTAGGGATTATTAATTAAAACAGCATCAGTCGTTGAACTGTTTATGTTTCCTGCTCCTAATACTATAATTGCTATGTTTGCTCCAAAGACAGCTGCATTGCTGATTCCTAGTGTAGAAGGAGAAGCCATCGGATTTTTCAGGTTGTTTTGCATCACACATCCTGCTACCGAAAGTCCTGCACCAGCAATTACTGCGCCTATTATCCTAGGCAACCTCATATTCCAAACTACAGCAATATTGGATGGGTCTCCAACTTTTATAAGGCTAAATAATATTTCCTTAATACCTATATTTGCTGACCCGGAATTAATTGCTATAATAGATAAGAAAAAAGTCATAATAGCAAGAATAATCATTGCAATTATTTTTCTTCTCCTATAAATTTTATATCCCTTTAATTCTAAATCTTTACTAAAATACTTATTATTCTTCATTTGTTCTAAATCCTTTACTTACCAACCTCTTGAGTATCCTTCATAGCAATCAAGGCATAACTTTTTGTTCTTACTTAATCTAATTTTATGTTCCGGTGTTCCTTCTTTACAATTTTCACATATGATAGTATTAAAAATTCTTGCTTTTTGAGGTATTTCATAATGAGGTTTTTTAATCTCATAGACTTCTTCAATAGGTCCTTCTAAGATAAATTTAGTTCTTTCTTCTCTAGTCATTTCAAAATCATTTTCTGTTGATTTCAACAGTAATCTTATACTTTCTCCTGTTTTCCTATTGAAAAACGAGAATGCCATCTTTCCTGTTTTTCTGTAGATTAAGTTCCCTTTACCTAGAGTACATCCTGTCATGTACTGTACTGCATCCACTCCACACGCTTCATTCTCTGTAATGCAAACAGCATCTTCATCTTCCAAGCTTATAATATTTATTTTTTCGCCAGCTATTTCAGCTGCTCTAAAACCTATAGCCAAACCTGGACACTCATGACCGTGAAATTTAACGCATTCTTTCCATAAATTTTTATCCATTTAAATCCTCCACTTTAAATCAAATATGATTTTTAAGTAATTAAATTTAGTTTTCATTGTTTTTTTCCTTTAAAATATTTAAATAACTATTCATCTTTAAATTTTGCTTTTCTTTTTTCTATAAAAGAGCTTATTCCTTCTTCAAAATCATTTGTCCCACTACAGTAAATTGACTGAGCTTGTTCAAATAGTAATCCTGCTTCTGTACTATTTTCTTCAGCTATGTTAATACCATTCTTAGCAAATCTAACTGATGATGGTGGATAACTTGACAATTTTTTTGCCAGCTTCATTACAAATTCATTTAAAGATTCATCTTCAACAAGATATTCAACTAGTCCAATTCTATAAGCTTCCTTTGCATCAATCTTATCACAAGCCATTATTAACTTTTTGGCCTGACCTATCCCAATAATCTTTGTAATCCTAGTTGTTCCACCCATATCAGGTGATAATCCTAATTGTACTTCCGGTAATGAAAATAATGCACTTTTAGCAGACACTCTTAAATCAACACCTGCAATTAGTTCAACTGCTGAACCAATGCAATATCCACTTATTCCTGCGATTACTGGTATAGATAAATTTTGCCAAAAACTATATAATTCTTGAAGCCACTGTAAATTATTCTTCATAAAACTACTACTTGCTTTAGAAAGATATTTAAGATCAATACCAGCCGAAAAATTTTCCCCATCAGATACTATAATGACTGCTCTTAATCCCTTCTCCGATTTAATTTTTTGTTGAATTTTTTCTAATTCATAAAAAAATTTTTCATCGACCAAATTTAGAGGTGAATTACATAAAATCACTTTCCCTATATTTTCTTTCCTTTTATAATTAACTTTTGTCCCATATGACATGATTACAACTCCTTTTTAATTCCTAATACTTTATCAAATGCATCATCATGAGCATCCATAATTTTCCCAACTTTCTTTGCATCGCCAATTACACTATAATGTATCTTAGATCTATCCAAAAAGTCAATTAGACCTTTCCCTGCTGGACTATATCCTACAGCTAATATAATAGTATCAAAATTATTATTTTCTATACCCTTTACAGTTTCTAATTTTATATCATTACCATTAATTGAAATTACTTTAGTCTTCTTTCTTAAACTAACTCCTAGTGTTTCAAGTTCTTTAGTCATAATCCATCTATAACCACCCAAGCCACTACCAATCTTGTTAGTCATTTCAACTACGGTAATTTTAGATGATTTCTGAGATTCCAGTTCTGGTAAAATAAGTTTTGTATCCTCTTTATCAATAGCAAGGTCATCAAATAATTTTTTAGGTATATATTTCGCTTTAAAATCCTGATGAAATATTTGAGGCATTTGTTTGCTAATTAAATATTCTGTAGTTTCCAAACCTACAATACCACCACCTATAATTAATATCTCTCCTTTTAAGATTTCTTTTAGTTTATCTTCTTCAGCTAATAAAACTTCTCCTGCTGTTATAACATTTTCACTATGAATACCATCTATAGATGGTATTATTGAATTGCTCCCTGCGGCAATATAAACATAATCAGGGTTAATTTCCTTGATTAACTCTTCTGTTACTTCTAAATTAAGTTTTATTTCTACATTTAACTCTCTTATTCTATTTTCAGTAATTTTTATATAGTTTATAAAGGCTTCTTTGTGTGGAGGTTTGCTTGCAACAATAATTTTTCCTCCTAGCGAATCCTCTTTTTCACATAAAATAACCTTGTGTCCTTTTAGTGCGCTAAGCCTAGCAGCCTCCATGCCAGCTGGTCCTCCACCAACAACAAGTATGGTCATTGGATTCTTTGCCTTTTCAATTTTGATATTCTCTTTTCCAGCTTCAGGATTGAACACACATTTAACGTCTTTAAATTTTAAAACTCTCTCTATACATCCTTGATTACAAGCTTGGCATTTTCTGTACTCTTCAGAATTTTTAACTTTATTTGGATAATATGGATCAGTAATTAGCTGACGACCTATCCCAATAATGTCAGCCTTTCCTTCCTCTATTATATTTCTGGATATTTCAGGTTCATGCACTCTATTTGAAGTAATAACCGGAATAGATATTACTTTCTTAATTGCTTTAGATAAAAAGGCATATCCTCCATACGGAATATGTCTTGTTATTTGAGGAACTGGAGCTTCATGCCATCCTCCCGTTACACTAACTGCATCAAGCATATGTTCTACATTACAAGTGAACCTTTGCATAAAATCCACACCATATCCACCTAGCATATCTGATGCTGAAATTCTTAGAATCACTGGGAAATTCTTGCTAACTTTTTCTCTAACCTTAGCAATAACTTCTTTGGGAAACCTAATTCTATTTTCTTCCGTCCCTCCATATTTATCAGTTCTTTGATTCGTTTTTGGAGACAAAAATTGAGTAAGTAAATAACCCGCACTACAACTTATTTCAACAGCATCTGCACCTGACTCTTCTGCTCTCAAAGCTGCTTTTCCAAAATCTTCAATAGTGTTTTCTATGTCTTTTGTTGTCATAACATGTGGTCTAGTTTTATATATAGGCGAAGGTATAGCTGAGGGTGCTACTGGTTGTTTATCTCCAATTATACCAGGTATATTGTTTCTTCCGCTATGAAATAATTGTACAACAAATTTACATTCACCTTGATGCATCAAATCTGCCAATTCTTTAAATTCCTGAATATATTTATCATCATTCAAAAAATGCATGTCTGGTGGTCCTGCTACATCATTGACTGCTGAAACAACTGTTATAGCAGAAACTCCACCCTTTACTCGTTCTTTATAAAATGCTAGATCCCTTTTTGTCATTCTTTTTTTTCTTGCATAACCTGTATGCATTCCTAACATAAAAAATCTATTTTTCAATTCCATATCTCCTATTTTAATAGGAGTAAATAAAGTATCTATCATAATGAATCACCTCTTGCTTTCTAATTTTATTATGCATTTTCTAAATGCCTCCAAGTTTAAATAAGACATTATTTTTTCCTAAAAGTATCACTAAGCTTATATAATATATAGAGCAAAAACTATGCCAATAAAATTTAGCTAAACAAGTATATTTAAAGCTTTAAGCATGTGCAATGATTGCACAATATGTGAAATTTCTGCACTTATCCTTAAATAAAATAAGCTAGTATTAATACTAGTTTATTTTATTGTTTTTATACTATATTAAATTATAAATATCTTTATTCTTATAGCAAATCAAACTTTTTAAGTTTATATTGAAGTGTCCTTCTTGATATACCAAGTTCTTTAGCAGTTTTTTCTCTATGACTATCATTTCTCTCTAAGGCCTTTTTAATAGCTTTTATTTCTTCAACCTCTAAAATGCTACGCTCCTCATACTCATTAGAGCCTTTTAAGTTGCCTGCTTTTTTCTTTATTCTAAGTGGTAAATCTTCTTCCAACAATAAATTTCCATTTGATAGAGCAATTGAACTCTCTAGGGTATTTTCTAATTCTCTAAAGTTGCCAGGCCAATTGTAATTCATAAATATTTCCCAAACTTCAGAAGAAATCTTTTCAATATTTTTATTCAGTCTTTTATTCAACTTTTCAACAGAGTAAAGGACAAATTCCTCTATATCTTCTTTTATATATCGCAATGGAGGACACTCTATAGTAATTACATTTAGTCTATAGTAAAGATCTTCTCTAAATTTTTTAGATTTTACTGCTTCTTCAAGGTTCTCATTTGTAGCTGCAATAATTCTAGCTTTGAGTTTAATAGTCTTAGAAGAACCAACTTTCTCAAATTTCTTTTCCTGTAAAGCTGTTAAAAGCTTTGCTTGTAAGTTTTGATCCAAAGTTCCGATTTCGTCTAAAAATATAGTTCCTTTTTCAGCTAATTCAAATTTCCCTTTTTTTATTTCACTAGCTCCTGTAAAAGCACCTTTTTCATGACCAAAAAGCTCACTTTCAATGAGGCTTGCTGGCAATACTGCACAATTAACATGAATAAAGGGTTCTTTGTTTCTATTGCTTAGATTATGAATATCTCTAGCAACAACTCCTTTTCCTGTCCCACTTTCTCCTGTTATCAATATGGTCGTATCTAAATTCTTGATTTTTTCTATTTTTTTTCTTATTTCTTTGATTTTTTTACTTGAACCCACTAATTGAGTTTCCTCTTTAATATTGTCAAGTCTGTTAACCGTGTTGTCCTTGAATTTAAAGGTTTGTTTTACTTTATATATCAAATCATCATTATCAAAAGGTTTGGTTATATAGTCATAAGCACCCAGCTTCATAGCTTCAACTGCATTATTGATTGTACCAAAAGCAGTCATCATAATTATTATTATATTTGGATTAATACTTTTTATCTCTTTTAACACATCCAGACCATTCTTTTTAGGCATTTTATTATCAAGAATAACTAAATCATATTTTTCTTCTTTAAATTTTTGACACGCTTCATCTCCATCTTTAGCCGTTTCTACTTCATATCCCACGTTAGTTAATTCCTCACGTATAACCTTCAAAATAACTAATTCGTCATCAGCAATTAATATTCTCTTCTTATTCATATACATTTTACATACCCTCTTTCTAATAAGGTAAGCATACTTTAAATTCTGTGCCCTCATCAAGCTTAGAATTTACTATAATCTCTCCACCATTCTTTTCAATTACTCTTTTTACAATAGATAATCCTAATCCTGTACCATCCCCTTTAGTTGTATAGAAAGGAGTAAATATTTGATCAATTTTATCACCACTTATACCTTTTCCATTATCACAAATAATAACTATAACTTTATTTTCCTTCTCTAATTTATAATTTTTAATAGTTATTGTTCCTTCCACTTCAATTGCTTGAACTGCATTAAATAAAATATTTAAAAATGCCTGTTGTAATTGAACATTATTACCTCTTATAAGAGGTAAATCTTTTGAAAATTTCTTTTCTATATTAATATACTTTGATTCTTGGTGAAAGCTCACAACATTAAAACATTTCTCCAGTATTTCATTTATATCTAACAAAGAATATATTTCTTCTTTTGTTATAAATGAATAGGATAGCATTTGTTTTATTTTTTCGTCTAATCTATCTACTTCATCTATAATTGGCTCGATAAATTCATTATACTTTGCTTGCTGAGAAAACTTTTTTTCTAAGATTTTAGCACAGCCTCTAATACTCATTAAAGGATTTCTGATATTGTGTGCAACACCTGTAGCCAATTCCCCTAAAACAGCAAATTGATTAAGCTCTTCTAATTGTCTTTCATAAATCTTTATCTTTGTAATATCTCTTGCAATTAGCATAATACCCTCAACTTGGTTTTTATTATCATTTAAGGGGCAATAAGTTAAATCTACATATTTTTCTCCATATATGTATTTTTTAAATATACGATTTTTATCATTACATATTTTATTATGTTCTACAACAGAAAGTATCCTCTTAGCTACATCATTCTTTTCTTCTTCAGTTACTAATGTATCAAAATTTCGTCCTATTAGATCCTTTGGAGCAAGACCAAAAACGTCAAATGTAGATTTATTTGCTACAGTAATTATTCCTTCAAGATCAAAACATAAAATAGCTATATCAGTACTATTGAAAATGTTTTCAAAATAATTTTTCTCTCTAATAGCTTCATTATCTAAAAGAACATTTTCATATGTTACTTTTGTAAGAAATTTCATTATAGCTAAATCTCTTTCTGTATAATTCTCATCCAAAGCACAACACATACAAAATACTCGATAATTATCTTGGGCTCTTATTGGAACAAAAATCATATCTAAATCGTTTTCATTTTCCATAAATTTATATATAGTTCCGTTTTCTAATTTATATAAATCATCACTTTTTTTCTGTATTTTTTTTATTACTGCATCTTGATCAACATTGGAATAATTTATTTTTCCATCAATTAGAATTTTTTTGTATTCAGTCATAGTAATAATAGCAAAAAAATCAATTTTTAACATCTTATCTATCTTCAAGTCTGCTAATTTTTTCAATGTATTCTCTACAATACAACTAACATCTGAATAAAACATTTTCTACCTCCAAAACATCATTTTTAAAATTAAATAGTTTTATTATCTATAGATAACACTAAATAATTTATTAAAGCTCCTTAAGTTTTCTTTGTTATTTTGTGTTGAATCTAAATATTCCTAGGAAAAATGTGACAAGGATAAATCCCCTTAATTCCTTGAAATATCAAGTGATTTTTAAATTTAGAATAACATTTATTGATGAGCCTTGTCAACTCAAACCAAGAGAAAGATATAACTTAGATTTAGAATAATAATTTTTATATTTGAAAAAAAGAAAGAAACATACTAGGGAAAACTTAATACTATTTTAAACTGTATTTATTCTTTGTTTTTGACTATCCTTTTGATAAATTTTTCAATCCTTACTGCTAGTTGATCTTCACTTGTCATTAACTCTTGACGCTCCAACGTAAGCATTGGTATATTAGTCTTCTCCATCAAATCATTAAGGTATATACCTTCACCACCCCAACACTCACAATTCTGTAATTTCTCATAAATAATTCCATCAACATTATAATCTTTTACCATATTTGTAATTGTCTCTTGTAACTGATTATGGAAATCTAATCTCAGAGGACACAAAGGTCTGCTAAGATATGACTTAGCAATAGATCCAAGTACATCATTATTATCCAGTTCTACTGGCTCCCAAAGGTATCTACTTCCGAAGCACAGAGCATCGGCTACAATTAATCCTCCCTTATCTTCAATTGCCTTCATATAGTAAGGATTATCTAGTGCACTACCAATTATCATTAGGCGTGCAGTATTATTAGTGATTGGAGTTCTATTCTTAACATCTTCTAAAAAACCCTTCAAAAGTACATTAAACTCTTCTTTTGGCATTGAAGCAGCTGCTAGAGTTATTTTAAAGGTATCTGTACCACTAATAACCGGATTTTTTGCCATACGAAGCTCGTATAGTTCTCTAATTAGTCTACGAGTTTCGTTGTACAAATCAACAGATGCCTTTAATTTTTTGTCAGTAATT
>Ga0209936_1001094_pt1 | contig 15031 bp, 9 predicted proteins | sample SalPonR1_A_D1_MG_FD_185694 | JGI IMG/M metagenome (GOLD analysis project Ga0209936, IMG submission 185694) | Salt pond soil microbial communities from South San Francisco under conditions of wetland restoration - Salt Pond MetaG R1_A_D1_MG... ... | reverse complement strand
CACGCTCGAATCTCCGACCGAACGCCAGGCGGATCCCTCGGATCCCCCGGACCCCTCGTACCTCTCGGACCGATGCCGTAGACCGAAGCGACGCCGGCCTTGCTCGCGATCGGTCGCGCGCCCGGCACGCCGCACGGCCGACGCGCCGCCGCGCGGCCAGGACCCCGGTCCGCGTCGGCGTACGACGGCCGTCCCGGAGCCCGCACCCGCTCGTCTTGCGCGAACCCTGCTCACTGTGCGCCTCGCCTTCTCCCAGGCGCCCGCCGTGATCCGATGCCTAGGAGGCCCCGATGGACCTTCCGCTGCTCGACCTGTTCCTGATCCTGCTCGCCGCCTTCGCCGGCGGGCGCCTGGCGATCCGCGCCGGCTATCCCTCGGTCCTGGGGGAGCTGGCGGCCGGCATCGTGCTGGGCCCCCCGCTCCTGGGTCTGCTGGCCGGTGGCGAGGCGATCGCGGTCCTGGCCGAGGTCGGGGTGCTGCTGATGATGCTCTTCATCGGCATGGAGATCGATCCGCACGAGCTGGGCAAGGCGTCCAGCGGGGGGATCCTCGCCGCGCTGGGCGGGTTCGTCGTTCCGTTCGTGCTGGGCTTCTGGGTGGTCCAGGCCTCCGGCGGAACGGTGATGGCGGCCGTGTTCGTCGGCATGGCGATGGGCGTCACGTCGCTGGCCACGAAGTCGCGGATCCTGGTCGATCTGCGCATCCTCGATACGCGCATCGCGCACGTGATGATGGCCGGCGCGCTGGTGGCCGATACCCTCTCGCTGCTGATCTTCGCCGGCATCACCAGCGTCGTCGCGGCGGGAAGCCTGAGCCTCGCGTCGGTGGCGCTGATCGCCGTGCGGGTGCTGGCGTTCTTCGCGCTGGCCTGGATCGTGGGAACGCGGCTGCTGCCGCCGATGTGGCGCTGGCTGCAGCGCCGCGGCCTGGACCGTGCAGGCGCGGTCCCGCTGATGCTGCTGGTGGCGCTCGCGTTCGCCGAGGGAGCCCACCTTGCCGGGCTCCACGGCATCCTGGGAACGTTCGTCGCCGGCCTGGCGCTCCGCGAGGCGATCGGCGAGCGGCGCCTCTCGCACGACCTGACCGGACTGGTCAAGGACGTGTCGCTCGGGTTCCTGGCGCCGGTGTTCTTCGTCACCGCCGGCTTCGAGGTGACGTTCGCCGTGTTCACCGAGGCGCCGGGCCTGCTGCTGGGGGTGATCCTCCTGGCGACCGTCGGCAAGGTGGTCGGGACGGCGGTCGCCTACCTGCCGACCGGCCACGGCTGGCGCGAGGGCGTCGTGCTGGGCGCGGGCATGAACGGACGCGGGGCGGTCGAGATCATCATCGCCGGCATCGGCCTCCAAGCGGGCATCATCGACCGCACCACCTTCTCGATCCTGGTGCTCATGGCGATCGCGACGACCGCGACGGTGCCGTTGTTCCTGACCTGGGGCGTGCGCTGGCTCGAGGGGCGCGGCGAGCTGGCACGCTCGACCGGCCGGGCGGGCGCGGTGATCGTCGGGGCGGGGCCGCTGGCCCGCGCGCTGGCGACGAAGCTCGCGGCGCACGGCGCGGTGACGCTGATCGACCGGAATCCCGAGCATGTACGGGCGGCGCGGGAGGCAGGCTTCGAGGTCGTCCACGGCGACGCCCTGGACGCCACCGTCCTCGCGGCGGCGGGAATCGAGGAGGCCTCGACGGTGGCGGCGGCCACGCCCAACGCGGAGATCAACGTGCTGGTGACGCAACGTGCTCGCGAGACGTGGCTGGTCCCGAACCTGTACGCCCTGCTGCCGCGCGAGGACGACGGTGGACTGTTCGCTGTCCTGGACGCCATGGGAGGGCATGCGCTGTTCGCCGGGCCGATGGACCCGGTGGCGTGGGATGCGCGGATCGGCGAGGGCCAGGCCGCCGAGGCGGTGTGGACCGTCGGCGCCGAGCCGGACGCCGCTGCCGAGACCGCGCGGCGGCTCACGCAGCGACGGGTGCTGCCGCTGGCGCTGTTGCGGGGGGAGGGTGCGCGACCGTTCGGCGGCGACCTGGAGCCTGGCGACCGCGTCGTCGTGCTGGAGCCGACCGCCTGACGACGGTCCCCAGCGATCGGGCGTCGCCCGCATGAACCACGTGATCACGCCCGGCGTCGGTCCTGGAGCGCCGGGCGCGATCACGTTGCGGAGAGAGAGGGAGAAACCGTCTCGTCTACGTCCCGTCCCTACGGCGCTCAGGCTACTGCTCGGCCTTCGCGGGGGCCCAGGGACATACGTCCTGAGGCGCGTTCTACCGCGCGTCGACGCCGGCCAGTCGACGGTGGCGGGCCGCCAGGCGCGCCGCGTTGGCCCGCCGGCCCGGCCCGAAGCGCCGACGGGCGGCCGCGGTGTGATCCCGGTGCCGGAGGAGGAACCGGCGCTGTTGCGCCAGCCACGCCTCACGCGGCAGCGCACGGCCGGCGGCCACGAGCTCCAAGCGCAGATCCTCGTTCCTGCGCAAGAAGTCGTTCGCGGCCAGCACCGCCATGTCGGCGTCCGCCACGATCCGCTCCAGCGTCGTTCGGGGTCGCTGGGGGAGGCGGGTCGCCAGGATCATGCCGGCGATCCGCTCGATCGCGTCCGCATCGAAGCCGTGGTGAGGCAGGAGCCGTCGCGCCATCGCGACCGCCGCCTGCTCGTGGCCGGCACGCCTCTCCAGGAAGCCCAGGTCGTGAAACGCCGCGGCCGCCTCGACCAGGGCGCGATCGCGGTCGGCCAGGAGCAGATCGCCCGCCAGCGCCCGCGCTGCGGGGAGCACCTCGCTGAAGGTGTGCCGGAAATCGTGGTAGCGGAGCGTCGGGCCCAGGCCCGCGGCGAGGCTGGAAGCCTGCTCGAGAGCGCCGGCGAGGTCGATCGCCGGGGCGGGGGCCGGGGACGGTGCACGCATCGTCCCAGCGTACCCGCCGCGCTCTTACATTAGGATGACGTGGTCGACCGGGACATCCGCCCCTTGAAGGAGGCTTCGTGAGCGATCCAGCGCGAACGCTCGCCGCGTTCATCCCCCAGGACCGACGCCGGGCGTTGGCCGGCGGCCCGCCCGTCGCGGATCGCGAGCGGGGCGCGACCGCGTTCGCAGACCTGTCGGGGTTCACGGTGCTCACCGAGCGGCTCGCGAACCGGCTGGGTCCGCTGCGGGGAGCCGAGGAGCTGGGCGCCTGGCTCCGGCGCATCTTCGATCCGATGATCGCCTGCGTCGAGGCGGAGGGCGGCAGCGTCCTGGGCTTCGCCGGCGACGCGATCACCTGCTTCTTCCCCGGCGACGACGGGAGCCGGGCGGTGCGCGCCGCGGAACGCATGCAGCAGGAGGTCGCTCGCCTCCACGAGGCGCGGGCAGCCGACGGCGAGCGCGTCGGGGTGCGGCTCAAGGTCGCCATCGCCGTGGGCGAGGTGCGACGCTTCGTCGTGGGCGATCCGGCCCGACGGTCGTGGGACGTGATGGCGGGCGCCACGCTGGTGCGGACCGCCGCGATGGAGGAGAGCGCCAAGCCGGGCGAGGTGATCGTCGACGCCGCCGCGGCCCGGGCCGCCGGGCGCGAGCCGATCGAGATGCGCGGCGACGCGTACGTGCTGCGCGCGGCGGACGACGCGGTCGGCGCCGGCGGCGGGGACGGCTCGGAAGCAGGTGCCGGCTCAGGGGAGGGCGCGGATGCGGAAGCGACCGCCGCTCCCGAGGTGGCGCCGTCGGGCGCCGACGCCTACCGGGACCACGGCGTAGCGCGCCCCGCGGACGACCTCTGGCCCGACGTCGCCACCGCCTCGCCGTGGGCGCCGGAGGTGGCTCGCGAGCGGGTCGCGCACGGCGCTGCGCCGATGGGCGACTTCCGGCCCGCGGGCGCGGTGTTCCTCTCGTTCGGCGGGATCGACTGGGACGGCGATCCGCAGGCCGGAGAGCGGCTGGACCTGTTCCTGCGCCACGTGCAGCGCGAGCTGGACGCTGCGGGAGGCACGCTGGTGCAGGTGACCGTCGGCGACAAGGGCAGCTACCTCTACGCCGCCTTCGGCGCGCCGCGGGCGCACGGGGACGACGCCCGGCGGGCGGTCGCCTGCGCGATGCGGCTGGTGTCGGCGCGCGGTCCCGAGATCGGCCGGGTGGACGGACTGCGGGCCGGCGTGACGTACGGCGCGATGTACACCGGCGCGTACGGCGGCGCCACCCGGACGACGTACGGCGTGCTGGGCCCCAAGACGAACCTCGCTGCCCGGCTGATGAAGCGGGCCGGCGTCGGCGAGGTGCTGTGCGACCCCGAGGCGGCGCGGCGCTCGCGGCGCGCGATCCGATTCAGTGCGCTGCCGGCCGAGACGTTCAAGGGGGTGGGCAAGCCGGTCGCGCTCCATCGGGCGGAACGCGAGGCGACCGAGGAGGAGCGGGGCGCCACCCCGATGTTCGGGCGCGACGCCGAGAGGATCGACGCCAGCGGGCTGATCGTTCAGCTCCGGCACGGCGAGGGCGGCTACCTGCGGTACGAGGGCGAGGCGGGGATCGGCAAGTCGCGGCTGCTGACGTGGATCGCCGAGGCGGCCGTCGCCCGCGGCGTCCAGGCGCTCCGCGGAACGGCGCAGGGCGACGGAAGCGAGGCAGGCTACGCGCTCTGGCGCGCGCCGTTCGCGCAGCTGCTGGACCTGCCGGAGGGACCGGCGGCGGACGCGGTGCGCGAGGCGCTGGCGCGGCGAGGCCAGTCGGCCGACGGCGCGACGGTCGCGGCGATGACCTCGCTTCTGACGCCCGGCGGCGTCGAGGGCACGCGCGACGGCGCGGCGCGCCGTGAGGCGGTCGCCGGCGCCGCGCTGGCGACGCTGGACCACGCGCTGGCCCAGGGTCCGCTGCTGTTCCTGTTGGACGACGTGCACCGGATCGACGAGCGGTCGCGCGATCTGCTGGGTCGGATCGCCCAACGGATGCGGGATCGGCCGCTGGGCGTCGTCGCGGTCGGCCGTCCGACGTCGGCCGCCGCGGCGGAGTCGCTGGACGCGCACCTTCCCGGCCCGGCCCGGCGGCTTTCGGGGCTCGAGGCGGAAGAGTCGCGGATGCTGATCGCGGGAGCGTTGAGCGTCCCCGCGATGGCCGTGCCGTACCCGGTCGCTACGGCGATCCACGAACGGGCGGGCGGGGTTCCGGTCCTGGTCGAGGAGATCGTGCGGGACCTCGTCGAGCGCGACGCGCTCCGCGCCGAGCGCAGCTGGCAGGGCGTCGGCCGCGGGGCGCGCGGGCGCGCGCCGAATCGGGGCGAGGTTCGAGTCACGTTCGACGAGGCCGCTCTACGCGACCTGGAGGGCGGGCTGGACGCGCTGTTGCTGGCCCGGATCGATCGGCTCTCGATCAGCGAGCGCACCGCGATGAAGACCGCCGCGGTGGTGGGCCGGACCGCCGAGCACGACCCCCTGGCCCACCTGCTCGAAAGCGACCCCGCCGCGCTGGACGCGGCCCTCACGCCGCTCGAGAGTCCCGACATGCTCGAGGCGCTCTCCGGCGCGCACCGGTTCCAGCAGACCGTGCTGCACGACGCCGCGTACGAGAACCTGCTGTTCGAGCAGCGACGGACGCTGCACCGTGGCATGAGCGCCTGGTACCTGCAGCGGCTGCAGGCCGGAGAGGAGGTGGACCCGGCGCGGATGGCGTACCACTTCTTCCACGCGACGGAGGGGGAGGACGACCCGGAGCTGGTGCGTCCGGCCCTGGCGGCGCTGGAGAGCCTGGCGGAGCGTCACCGGGCGGCGGGGGCGCACGACGAGGCGCTGGCCGCCCTGAAGAAGGCGGATCGCCTGGTGCCGGACGGCGCGCTCTGGGACGCGGATCGCGCGCGGATCGCCATCCGCGCGGGGTCGCTGCACGAGCGGATGGGACGTCACGGCAGGGCGCGCGACCGGTTCCGGAGCGCGGTCGAGGCTGCCCAGCGGGCGGGCGACGCGGGCCAGGAGGCCGAGGCGCAGAGCGGTCTGGCGCTGCTGGCCCTGCACCTGGGCGAGCTGGACGAGGCGCGGAGCGCGGCCGAGGGGGCCCGCGACCTGGCCGAGGCGGCGGGCGACGACGCGGCGTCGGCCGGCGCCGCCCTCACGGCGGCGCGGGTGGCCGAGACCGCCGGCGACCTGAGCGAGGCCATCCGCCAGGCCCGGATCGCGGTGGCCGGCTGGGAGCGCCTCGGCGACGAGGAGGCGTCGTTGCCGGCCCGCATCCACCTGGGGCGCTCGTGCCTGGCTGCCGGCGACGTGGACGAGGCCGAGCGCTGGCTGACGCCGGCGCTGGCGGCGGCCGAGGCGGCCGGCCGGCCGTACCTCGAGGCGCTCGCCGGATTCGAGCTGGGAGAGATCGCCCGGAGGCGCGGCCGTCCCGAGGAGGCCGAGGCCCGCTTCACCCGCTCGCTGAGCGTGTTCGAGACCCACTCGGCGGCACGAGAGGCGATCCTGGCCGCCCGCGCGCTGGCGGGGCTTGCGCTGGACGCGGGACGGCTGGTGGACGCGGATCGGCGGTTCACGGAGGCGTTCGACGCGGCGCGCGAGCTGGGGGCGACGCCGCACCTCGTCGCGGCCGCGGTCGGGCGCGCGCGGATCGCCTGGATCCGCGGTCACGCCGGCTGGGCGATCGGCATCGTCGAGGCGGCGCGCCACCACCCGTCGCTGGATCCCGAGACCGAACGCGTCGTCCGCGAGGTACGCAGCGAGATCCTCGACCGGCTGGGCGCTCAGGAAGCGTCCGCCCTGGCGGCGGCGTCGGTCACGATGCGGGTCGAGGACGCGCGTGACGCCCCGACCTCGCAGGCCACCCGGTTCGGGCGGGGCGGGCGGCGCTGAGGCTTCGGCGCGGTCAGCCGGTCCGAACGGCGGCCGGCGTCCAGCCCGCCAGAGCGGCGTCGGCGTGCCTTCTGCCCAAGTCGATCAGCTCGTCGACCCGGTCGAACTCGAGGCTGCCCACGCCGTCGGTCGGGTAGCGCACCAGCAGGTCCGCGCCCTGGCCGATCCGCTCCATCAGGTAGTGGCTGTTCAGGCTCGTCGCCTTGGTGAGGGTCGAGAGGATCGAGGGGACGGCCAGGGTGCGCCGCGAGCGCGGCAGCAGGCGCTGCGCCAGGACCGACCAGCCCGACAGCTCGTCGGGAAAGGCGTAGCGCTGACCGCCGCGCTCGTGGCCGTAGGCGTTCGACGCGATCATCGGACCGTCTCCGAAGCGCTCGCGGGCCAGATCGACCGGGAAGTTGTTCATCACGCCGCCGTCGACGATCAGGTCGCCGTCGTCGACGATGGGCGAGAACACGCCGGGGATCGCGCTGCTGCCCCGGATCGCCCGCCAGAGGGGCCCGCGGTCGAACAGCCACGGCTCGGCGCGGCTCAGGTTCGCCGCCACGCAGAAGAACGGCGTGGGCAGGTCCTCGATCAGGGCGTCGCGGAACATCTCGCGCAGCATCTCGGTCAGCCCGCGCGAGCGGGCGATCGAGACGATCGGGAGCGTGCGGTCCACGATGCGCTTGGGGTCGCCGAACCGCCGCGCGGAGGCTTCGGCGAACGCCGCCGAGCGGGAGATCGCGTAGCCGCCGCCGACCAGCGACCCGATGCTGGTCCCCGCCACGGCGTCGATCTCGAGGCCCGCCGCCTCGATCGCGGCGAGCAGGCCGATGTGCACGTAGCCCCGGGCGCCGCCGCCGGAGAGCACCAGAATCCGTCCTTGGCCGGTGATGCGGCGGGCGGCGCGCCTGAGCTCGCCGGCGTCGCCCAGGCGCACGTGGTGGTGCGCGCGGGGCCGGACCCGGTCCAGCCACGCGGCCGTACCCGACGGGGTCTCGGTCCCGTCGGGCCGGAGGAGCAGCAGCTCGGTCGGCGTATCCGGCGCCAGCGCCCGGACGCGCGCCGCGACGGCGTCGGCCGTGAGCGCACGCGCCGTGTCCGCGACGAGCACCACCCGGTCGGCCTGACGCACGCAGCGCTCGTTCCACGGCGTCCAGCGGTCGTCGGCGACGTAGAGCAGATGCCCATGGGCGCGTTCCTGACGATCGAGCCAGTCGCCCAGCACCAGCGCGGCGGCCTCGCCCCGGGCGGCGTCGGCGACGTCCGGCAGGTCGAACGCCCTCTCGATCGCGTCGCGGTCGACGAGCTCGGCGCCGCCATGATGCGCGAGGCCGCCGGCGATCCCCGCCGCCACCTTCGCCAGCGGAACCCCGTCGGTGAGCCCGAGCAGGGCGAAGGTGCGCGGCGGCCTGCCGCGCCCCCGGCCGTCCTCGCGCCGTTGGCCACGCTCCGCCACGACGCGGGCCAGCCGCGTCATGAACGGCGCGTGACGCTCGGCCACGTCGGGCGGCACCCGAACCAGCCGGGTGTCGCGCAGCGCGCGGGCGGTGGCGGTGCGCGCGCTTCCCAGCAGCATCGAGGTCTCGCCGGTGCTCTCGCCCGGAGCGACCTCGCCCACGACGCGCGGCGTCTCGTCCTCTCGGCCCGCCGCAGGACGCGTCCGCTCCAGCCGAAGCCGTCCGGAGACCACGAGGTAGACGGCGTCCCCCGGGTCGCCTTGCGTGAACAGCGTCTCGCCGCCCGCGAGCTCGATCCACGCCAGGTCCGCCTCGAGCCGTGCCACCTCGGGTGCCTCGCGGACGTCGAACCAGTCGTGCAGCAGCGGGGCCAGGTGCGTGCGCCTCAGTCGCGGACGCATCGCCTCCTCGAGTCGCTCGAGCAGGACGGGATGCCGCTGCACGAGCGTCGTGAACGCCGCGGCGGGGAGGCGCTGCAGCGTGGCGTCCTCGGTCGCCGCGACGGTCGCCGACCGTGGTCGCCCGGTGAGGAGAGCCGTCTCGCCCAGCGGGGCCGGCGGCGTCAGCGTGTCGATTGCGGCGCTGCGCCCGTCGCGGTCGACGCGCACCTCGAGGCGCCCCTCCACGAGCAGGTACATCGCGTCGCCCGGGTCGCCTTGCAGGAAGAGCGGCTCGCCGGCGGGAACGCGCACCAGCGACGACGCCCGCTCGAGCGCGGCCAGGGTCTCGTCGTCCAGACCTTCGAAGAGCGGAGCGTTCGCGAACGCGAGGGGATGGTCGCCGGACATCGGTCCTCCAGGTCGGCCGTCGCGCGGGAGTGCATGACGCAGCGCACGACGGAGCGTATGACGGGGTGCGCGAAATCTACCATTCGACCGGGGAGCGCGACGAATCACGCTCCCCGGGGATGCGGCGACGACCGGGCCCGAGCGGCTCGCTCAGCGTGGCGGGTAGACCGGGACCTCCAGCATGCGGCCGCCGTGGCCGGCGAGCGCCGCGGCGCGGAACGCACGGGCGATCGCCTCGGGCGAGATCCAGCCGCCGGGGCCGGGGTCGGGGAGGTGCTCGCGGCTGGTGCGGGTATCGACCGTGCCCAGCGGCGTCACGATCGTGACGACGACCGACGTGCCGGCCAGCTCCGCGTCCAGCGAGCGCAGCATCGTCGCTCCCGCGCCCTTCGCGGCGGAGAACAGGGCCGCTCCCGGCACGCCGCCCTGGAACGCCTGACGCGCGCCGATGGCGCCGACGAACGCCTCTTCGCGCGCCTTCAGGTGCGGAAGGAACGCCCGGAGCGTGTGGAACAGGGTCCGCACGTTGCTGTCGAACGCGAGATCGAACGCGCCGTCCTCGACCTCCTCGAGCCGGCCGGGCACGACCTCGCCGACGAGGTGCACCAGGCCGTCGATGCGGCCCATGCGCTCGAGCGCGGAGGACGCGGCCCGCTCCGCGCTCGCGGCGGTCAGCAGGTCCTCCTCGATCGCGCGGGTCGCGTACGAGTCCGCCCGGGCGCGAATCCGGATCACGTCTCGGTCCACCAGGATCGGGCGGGCCCCGGCCTCGGCGAACACCTCTTCGACCGCGCCGGCGACGGCGCCGCCGGCGCCGGTGATCACGATCGCCTTGTCTTTGAGCGTCTTCATGACTCTCCTTCGCAGGACTGCGTGGACCTGAAGCTGTAACGCGCTGGACGCCGCTCCCGCGGTCGTTCCGGCCGCTTCGTCGTCGCCCGGGCGGCCGCCTCGCTCAGGATCCTGCTACGGGGCCGGCGGCGGCGACCGCGTCCGTCACGTCGCCCTCGAAGCGCTCGAAGTTGCGGCGGAACATGGTGGCCAGCTCGGTGGCCTGAGCGTCGTAGGCGTCCGTGTCGCTCCACGTCCCCCGCGGATCGAGCACCTCCTTCGGCACGCCGGGGCAGGAGACGGGGACGTGGAGCCCGAACGCGGCGTCCTGCCAGGTCTCGACCCGGTCGAGGCGGTGGTCCAGCGCGGCGTCCAGCATGGCGCGGGTGTACGAGATCGACATGCGCTTGCCGGTCCCGTACGGACCGCCGGTCCAGCCGGTGTTCACCAGCCAGCCGTGGGAGCCGTGCTCGCGCATCTTGTCGGTCAGCAGCCGGGCGTACTCGACCGGCCTGCGCGGCATGAACGGCGCGCCGAAACAGGCGCTGAACGTCGCTTCGGGTTCGGTGACGCCCCGCTCGGTGCCGGCCAGCTTGGCGGTGTAGCCCGAGAGGAAGTAGTACTCGACCTGCTCTGGCGTCAGCTTCGCGATGGGGGGAAGCACTCCGAAGGCGTCGGCGGTGAGGAACACGATGTCGGTCGGATGGCCGGCGTAGCCGACCATGCTGGCGTTCCCGATGTGGCTGATCGGGTAGCCGGCCCGCATGTTCGCGGTCTTCGTGGTGTCCTCGAGGTTCACGCGGCGCGTCTCGGGATCGACGACGACGTTCTCGAGGATCGTGCCGAAGCGCCGGGTCGTGCGGTAGATCTCGGGCTCCGCCTGGGCCGAGAGGTGCTCGATCTTGGCGTAGCAGCCCCCCTCGAAGTTGAACACCCCATGCTCCGACCAGCCGTGCTCGTCGTCGCCGATGAGCGTGCGGTCGGGGGTCGCCGAGAGGGTGGTCTTGCCGGTGCCGGAGAGGCCGAAGAACACCGCGACCTCGTCGTCGGGGCCGACGTTGGCGCTGCAGTGCATCGGCATCACGCCGCGCTCGGGGAGCTCGAAGTTCATCATGCTGAACGCGGACTTCTTCATCTCTCCCGCGTACTCGGTCGCTCCGATCAGGACCATCCGCTCGGTCAGGTTCATCGCCACGACCGTCTCGCCGCGCGTCCCCATCGTGGCGGGATCGGCGGCGAAGCTGGGGACGTTCACGATCGTGTAGGCGGGCTCGTGCCGCTCGAGCGCGCGGCGGGTGGGCCGCACGAACATGTTGCGGATGAACAGCGAGTGCCAGGCGTACTCGGTGACGACGCGCACCGGCACCCGGAACGAAGGGTGCGTCCCGACGAACACGTCCTGCACGAACAGGTCGCGTTCGCGCGTCGCGTCGAGGATGCCGCGCTTGACGTTCGCGAACTGGTCCGGCCGCATCGGCTGGTTCACCGGTCCCCAGTCGACGGTGTCCTCGCTGCGGGCGTCGCGCACGACGTACTTGTCCTTGGGCGAGCGCCCGGTGTACCTGCCGGTGTCGACCGCGAGCGGGCCGAGATGCACCAGCGTGCCCTCGTCGCGGGTGAGGGCCGCCGTGTAGAGCTCCGGCGTGGTGAGGTTCCAGTGCACCGTGCCGGCGCTCTGGATGCCGAGCGACTCGAGCGATTCGGGCTTGGCGTAATGGCCGACGTGGTTCATGCCACCTCCCGGTGGGTCCGCCGAAGAGTGCGGCCGGCCGGCCGCGTTCGAGCCGCCGGGCGACCGGTCGGACGTCCTATCGACGCTACCCGACCGGATGGGGGACGCGGGTCCTTGTGCGGGGCGACCCGCGGGGGTCCCGCGCCCTCACGGGGTGTCGGGCCCCGCGAGAAGGTCCTTCGAGAGCCAAGCGCTGCTGGGGAGGAGCACGCGATCGACGACGTAGAGCACGCCGTTGCCGGTCACGATGCCGTCGCCGGCGAGGCGCACGCCTCCTACGCGGACGCGGTCGCCCTGGTCCTGGACGGCGAGCTGCGTGCCTTCGAGCGTCGTCACGGCGTCGAGCCTGCGGATCGCGGTGATGGGCGACGCACCCATGACCAGGTGATGGCGCACGATGAGGTCGAGGGCGCCGCGGTCGCGGAGCAGGATCTCGCGGACCTGCGGGTCGAGGCGGGCCATGGCGGCGTCGCTGGGGGCGAAGAAGGTGAGCCGCACCGGTCCGGCGAGCTGGTCCAGCAGGCCGGACGTGTCCAGCAGCTCGGTGATCTCGGCCAGCCGGGGCTGCTCGCGCACGGCGTCGGCGAGGGTGGCGGGCCGGTCCTGGGCCGACGCGAGCGCGCCGAGGGCCAGGAAGAGGGCGAGGGCGAGAAGGGGGATGCGAGGGTGGTGTCGAGTCATTCGGATTCGTTCCTCCGGAGAGCAAGGTAGCAGACCGCCGCTCCCCGGGGGAGCCGTGTCACGTCGTCCAGGGTTGACGTAGATACCCCTCGGGGGTATACCATCGGTCGCGACCGAGAGAAGCCGTCTCGAAAGGAGCACCGCATGTTCTTCAAGCACTTCTACGATTCCGACCTCGCCCAGGGCAGCTACCTGATCGGCTGCCAGGCCAGCGGCGACGCCATCGTCGTCGACGCCCGCCGCGACGTCGACGTGTACCTCCGCGAAGCCGCCGCGCAGGGGCTCGTGATCACCGACGTCACCGAGACCCACATCCACGCCGACTACCTCTCCGGCAGCCGGGAGCTGGCCCGGCGGACCGGCGCCCGCCTGTGGCTCAGCGACATGGGCGACGCCGACTGGAAGTACCGCTTCGACGGGCGGCCGCTGCGTCACGACGACGAGATCCGCGTCGGCAACGTCGTGGTCCGCGCGGTGCACACGCCCGGTCATACCCCCGAGCACCTGTCGTTCCTGGTCACCGACGGCGCCACCACCGACCAGCCCATGATGATGCTGACCGGCGACTTCGTCTTCGTCGGCGACGTCGGCCGGCCCGACCTGCTCGACGAGGCGGCCGGCGGCGTCGACACCCGCTTCGCGGGCGCCAAGGACCTGTTCGCCAGCCTCCGCGACCGCTTCCTGAGCCTGCCCGACCACGTTCAGGTGTGGCCCGCCCACGGCGCCGGCTCCGCCTGCGGCAAGGCGCTGGGCGCCGTGCCCACGACCACCGTCGGCTACGAGCGCACCACCGCCTGGTGGGCCGACCACGTCGCCAACGGCGACGAGGCCGCGTTCGCCGACGCGCTGCTCGAAGGCCAGCCGGACGCGCCCCTCTACTTCGGGCGGATGAAGCGCTGGAACAAGGAAGGCCCCGCCCTGCTTGGCGAGCGCGACACGCCGACGCGCCTCGACGCCGCAGGCGTCGCCCAGCGCCTGGCCGAGAAGCGCATCCTGTTCCTGGATACCCGCACGATGGCGGAGTGGAACGAGGACGCGGTCCAGAACGCGCTGTTCGTGCCGTTCGGAAGCAACTTCGCGACCTACGCGAGCTACGCGATCGACCCCGAGCGCGACGAGCAGGAGATCGTGGTGCTGGCCGCCGACGCCGAACAGGCCCGCATCATGCGCGACAAGCTGGCCTGGACCGGGATCGACCGCTTCGCCGGGTTCGTCGACACGCTCGCGCCGTTCGAGCGGGAGCCGGTCGATCTCGTCTCGCCCGCCGAGCTCGAGCGGATGGACGACGCCGTGGTCCTCGACGTGCGCACCGCCAGCGAGTACCAGGGCGGGCACCTCGACGGAGCGCTGCAGCTCCACGCCGGCCGCGTACGATGGAACCTGGACCGGCTCCCCAGCGACGCCACGATCGTGGCGCACTGCCAGACGGGCGGCCGCAGCGCCGTCGCCGCCGCGATCCTGCGCCGTCACGGCTTCGCCGACGTCAAGGAGCTCGAAGGCAGCTACGAAGGCTGGACGGCGTTCCAGAAGAGCGCCACCGCGACGACCGCGGCCCCGGCCTGATCACGACGCTCTCTGCGGCCGGGCGGAGCGTCCGCCCGGCCGCGCCCATGGAGGCACCATGACCACACGAACCGCACCCTACGAAGACATCGATCCGTACGAGCTGATCCGCCGCGTCGACGAAGCCGACGCGACCGTCATCGACGTCCGCGAGCCGTGGGAGTATCAGCGCGGCCACGTCCCGGGCGCCGTCCTGATCCCGATGGGCGACGTGCCCGAGCGCATCGACGAGATCCCCGACGGCGCGGTCCTGGTGTGCGCCACGGGCAACCGCTCCGGCCACGCCTGCGCCTGGCTGGCGGCCCAAGGCAAGCGCGACCTCGCGAACCTGGCAGGAGGCACGCAGGGCTGGACGCTGCATGGCCTCGACGTCGAGTAGCGTCCCGGACGGGCGCGCACCGCGCCGCGCCCCCACGCCGCGCCTCGAGCGGCTGCTCCCGATCGTCGGCACCCTCCGGCGCTACGACCGTGAGGACCTGGCCGGCGACCTGACCGCCGGCCTGGTCACCGCGGTGATGCTCGTCCCGCAAGGCATGGCGTACGCGCTGCTGGCAGGCCTTCCGCCCGTCGTCGGGCTGTACGCCGCCACCGTCCCGCTGATCCTCTACGCGCTGTTCGGGTCGTCGCGTCAGCTGGCGGTCGGCCCGGTCGCGATCGTCTCGCTCCTGACCCTCGCCGGCGTGGGCGCGCTGGCCGAGCCCGGCAGCGCCGAGTTCGTCGCGCTGGCCGCCGCGCTGATGGCGATGGTGGGCGTGATGCAGGCCGGCCTGGGCCTGTTGCGGGCCGGCTTCGTCGTGAACTTCCTCTCGCACGCCGTGATCAGCGGCTTCACCAGCGCCGCCGCGCTGGTGATCGGGCTCAGTCAGCTCAAGCACCTGCTGGGCGTCGACCTGCCGCGCGAGGAGAACGTGTTCGTGCTGCTGGCGCACGCCGCCGGCGAGGTGGGGCGCACGCACGCCGCGACGCTCGCGATCGGACTCGCCTCGGTCGCCGTGCTGCTGATCGGCAAGCGGCTGGCCAAGCGCTTCCCGACGCCGCTCCTGGTCGTCGTCGCGTCCAGCCTGGCGGTGTGGGGCATGGGCCTCCACGAGCGGGGCGTCGCCATCGTGGGCGAGGTGCCGGCGGGACTGCCCGGCTTCGCGCTGCCCCAGCTCGGAGGAGGCGCCCTCGCCTCGCTCCTGCCCGTCGCCGCGACGATCG